>Ga0247611_10000463_pt1 | contig 82278 bp, 54 predicted proteins | sample 177DNAGHGhighgp2_FD_192422 | JGI IMG/M metagenome (GOLD analysis project Ga0247611, IMG submission 192422) | Sheep rumen microbial communities from Palmerston North, Manawatu-Wanganui, New Zealand - 1770 DNA GHGhigh gp2 | ecosystem: Host-associated > Mammals > Digestive system > Stomach > Rumen... | reverse complement strand
ACTCCTTCACATTCAGTTCTGGGGCTATAATCACTTTGTTTTCAGCAAACATCTTCAGCATGTCATTCGTGATGCGAAGCAAGGTTGCCAGCGAGAGTTTGAAAGCATGGAAACTGCTTTCCAATCGCTTCACCATGTGGACACGATAAATGCCTGCCAATGTCTGACCTACATGGACCGCATTGCGATACTTAGCCTGAAACTCCGGCTTTAAGAATTCAACTGCACGGTAACGCGCATAATGCAGATGAGGATCGAACTTATCATCAGACAGGACATTCAGCGTGTAGAAGAAACGCCTGCTGGTATCAGCATCCATCATATATTCCAATGAGATAGGAGGCTGAGGCTTGGGGAAGATGATGCCTTGTGTCTGCAAGTCTTTCTTATATTCAGGGTCGTTCTCGATGTTGTGGCGTGTACGACGAACTGTCACCTTGTCAATGACTTTTTCGCGGATGGCCTCATAGATCTTGTCAACATCGGCTGTCACATCCCGTGTTTCGCGTTCCTTCATCAAGATTCTATAGGCCTTGATGTATTCTGCAAAGAAACCTTTCAAATTAGGAATGCCGTCAATCGTGCAATTCTGACTGTCCTGAAACAGCAAAAGCAGATTAAGCAAGTCGTCAGGACGGTTGTTCAACGGCGTTGCAGAAAGCAACATCACTTTCTTGCGCTGATTCTTCAACAAGCCTGCATTGACACAATCTGCTTTACATATCTTTTGCAATTCATCGTATTTACCAGCGCCATCATTACGGAAACCATGTGCTTCATCGACAATAATCAAGTCGAACTCTTCCTTTGCCTTGTACTGCTCTCTCCCCTCTAACACACTGGAGAGTTTACCATTGGTAATGAATTGCGCTTTACGGGATATACCAAACAATTTAAAGGTGTTTTCCCAGTTTTCACGCAAGGCAGGAGGGAATACCACCAGAATGCTGGTGTTCTTACCATTCGCCTCTATGAATCGCTTGGCTATCATGGTGGCAATCATCGTTTTTCCAAGACCCACCACATCAGCAAGGAACAGACCGTTATGGCGCATCAGCATCTGGAAACCTTGAATCACAGCATCTGTCTGGTATTTTAGTTCCATCACACCATTAGGCAGCTGAATTGAAAAATCATCCTCAATCTGGTCGCCAAAAGTATCAATGAGCACCTTCAAATAGATTTCGTATGGTGTGGGCTGATAGCCTAAATAGGTCTTTTGTTTGATACTTTCAACGTCATCTATTGTCAGCGTAACGGCTTCTTTCCACAACTTCTTGAACTCAGAATGGCAATAGTCCACATCATCGTAGTCCTTCATGGCTACGTTCAGTTCATAACGCTCTGCCCTTGATGTGCCAAGTCCAGAATCAGAGATATTGGATGAGCCCATGATTACCCATCCATCGCTATTCTCATTGTGATTTTGCGGTAGGCAGAGATAGAACTTTGCGTGGAGGTTCTTAGTGGCATGAATCTTCATCTGGAGTCTGCCGTCAACCAAATCCTGGCACATCTGCAAAATGCCCTCCTCTACCTCTGGAGCATACCGGGCATTGATAATATCCTGACGGAACTCTTCATCATAGACCATCTTTGCCTTTTCCTCGTTTTCCAACATCAGCATGGCCTTATTGTGGCGACGGAAAATGTCATCGATGTTAATGCCGACTAATATCTTTATTTCCTCTACATCATTCAGTTCTCTGCGTAGCTTGAAATAACCCGAAGAACGGAAGAAGCCTACAACTGCCAGAAAACGGTCAAAATTGGCCATATTGCCCGCTATACCTTTGAGTTTGTCAAAGAGCGTATTGCCAGAATCGTTATTGAAAAATTTACTGCTCATTGTATTCTTCTTGACTCGGATTTATCAAAGACCTGACATCTACCATTAACACTCTTGCAATTTCGTTTAGTTGTGCAATAGAGGGTTGAGTCTTGTTCTGGCACCATCTGGAAATGGTATGCTCAGTTTTGCCTAACTGCTCTGCCAGCCATCGGCTGGTCTTTCCTTTTTCTACGAGGACAACCTTCAAACGGTTTAATGCCTTTATTTTTTCATTATTTGCCATACGATGTTAAGTATTTGAGCACAAATATATACAAAATAATTGATAAAGCTTAATTAAATGAAGAAAAAACCGCAAAGTTACAATACGCTCGAAAATAAAAAGAAAAGCAAGATTTTGTTTTGTTCTGCTCTCGTTTTTTCGTAACTCTGGCTTCGCCGAAGTTCTTGGCACTCGGAAATGAGAAGAAAAACAAGTTCTCCTTTTGCATTTCACTCGTTTTTCCGTAACTTTGCACTTTCAGCGCGAAGTTACTCCGTTTCGGAAGAAAAAACAAACAAGTTTGTTTTGTTCTTCTCTCAACTTTCCGTAACTTTGCCACAAAGTTTTGAAATGATGAACGACAACAACCTTTTAGACGCACGTCTAATTATTCGCATCAGCAAGCGGTCTCTGTCCTTTGCCGTCGATGATGCTGGTTCTGAACGACGGGTGACCTTCGAGCCGTATGTCGTTAAAAGCGGCATTTCTATTGCCGCCAACCTGCGTGAAGCTTTTCGGGAAAGCATGCTCCTTGGGAGGGGATACCGACGAGCATTGGTACTGACAGACAGTCCCGTGCTGCTCATCCCACTGCCGGAGTTCGAGGAAGCTGAAGCAGAAAGGCTCTACCGTCACTCTTTTGCCGGTCTTTCAAACGAACAAGTCATCACCACCGTGATGCCGGAGTTCAGTGCCGTGGCAGTCTATACCATTGGGCATGACTTACAGACGGTGGTGGACGATCATTTCCAGGATGTGCGCTACGAACCTCTGATGCTCCCCGTCTGGCGAATGATGCACCAGCGCAACTTCACCGGTATGCACAAGAAGCTCTACGGCTACTTCCATGACGGAAAGCTTGAGGTGTTCTGCTTCGACAAGAACCGTTTCCGCTTCAGCAACAGTTTTGAAACGCGCAGACCCAACGATGCTGTCTATTTCCTGCTTCATGTATGGAAAGTACAAGCCATGAACACGGCCAGCGACGAGCTTTACCTGTCAGGCGAAATACCCGACCGCGAGACGTTAGCCCAGCTCCTGGGCCAGCATGTCAAGAAGGCCTACTTCGTAAATCCCAGCGCGGTGTTTAACAGGTCTCATGTTACGCAAATCAAGGACATGCCACTCGACCTCATGGCACACTTCTGCATGAAATAACCTCACTTTGCTTACCATCACCATGCGTATCATTACCGGAAAATACAAAGGACGTCACTTCGACATTCCACGCACCTTCAAGGCGCGTCCCACCACCGACTTTGCCAAGGAAAACATCTTCAACGTGCTGAAAGGATATGTTGACCTTGAGGATGCCGAGGCTCTGGATCTCTTTGCCGGAACGGGAAGCATCTCACTGGAGCTGCTCTCACGGGGCTGCCGGCAGGTGGTGAGCGTGGAGCTGGACCGTGAGCATGCTAACTTCATCCGACAGTGTGTGGAGAAGTTAGGAAAAGCCGAAGAGGTGGGCCACCTGCTGATCAGAGGCGACGTTTTTCGTTTCATCAAGAGCTGCCGCAGGCAGTTCGACCTGGTGTTTGCCGACCCTCCATACGCTCTGCCCACGCTTCCTCAGATTCCAGACCTTGTCCTCGAATCGGAGCTACTGAAACCAGGCGGTCTGCTCGTCTTTGAGCATGGCAAGCATCATGACTTCTCGCAGCATCCTCGCTTCGTGGAGCACCGCGCCTATGGCAGTGTAAACTTCTCCCTTTTTAAAGCAACGGAGACAGGAGTCTGACTACAGACTCCCACAGACGTTTGTGGAACGGCCGGGCCGCCAGGTCGGTCAGTCCATTGATAAGCACACTCTGATGCTGGTCTTCCAAGAACACTTGCTTGAGGCGCAGAGCCACATCGCGCCCATAAAAGAAAATGTTGGCCTCAAAATTGTTCTCAAACGACCGGAAGTCTATATTGGTACTTCCGCAACAACACAACGCATCATCGGCCACCAACAGTTTGGAGTGGTTGAACACCGGCTTATAGACATACACCTTCACTCCCGAGGCTATGGTCTCGGCCATGTAAGAACGTGATGCCCACCTCACCAGCTTGGCATCGCTATGGAGCGGCACCATCAATCGCACATCGACACCTGCCATGGCTGCCGTCTGCATAGCGAAGAGCACCTGCTCGGTGGGAAGGAAATAAGGCGACTCCATATAAACATACTTGCGGGCTGTCTGGAGGATATGGACATAGCCTTGCATGATTTCCGGCCATGGCGAGATAGGACTGCTTGTTACGACTTGTGCCAACGTGGACATCTGCTCCGGCGTGGTTGCTGACAGAACAGTCTCTGGCGATGGGTAATAGACAGCATTGGTAATCAACGACCTTGACACGAAGTACCAATCAACGAGGAAGGCTCGCTGCAGGCCGGCCGCAGCGCTTCCCCTGATCTGCAGATGGGTGTCGCGCCAAACGAGGTAGCGCTCTGCTATGTTCATGCCGCCGATAAAGCCTACCTGTCCGTCGATAACACACAGTTTGCGGTGATTACGATAGTTCACCTTGCTGGTGAAGGCGGGGAAGTGCACTGGCATGAAAGCCTCTACCCTCACACCGGCATCTTTCATCTGCTGGAAGAAGGCCGCCGGCACCCGCCAACAGCCCACGTCATCGTATATCAGGCGCACCTCCACCCCCTGACGCGCACGTTCCATGAGCACCTCGGCAACCTTTCGGCCCAGCGTGTCGTCTTCTATGATATATGTCTGCAGATGGATGTGGTGGCGGGCCAGCCTCATCTGTTCAAGAAGCGCGTCAAAGAAGTCGCGTCCGCAAGTATAGACTTCCACCTTGTTGTTGCTGAACGGCAAGTTCATGTTCTGGTTGACAAAGAGTTTCACCAGCGACTCATACCCCTCTGGCACCTTCAGGTCTTTTTGTTCCATAAACCCGATCATGGAGTTCTTGGTCAGCTTGTCAAGGCTTCGCTGGCTGATAAGCCGTTCCTTCCTGACGCTCTGACCAAAGAAGAAGTAGAGGATGACGCCCACGATAGGCACAAACATCAGCACCATGAGCCAAGCCATGGTCTTCACCGGCTGTCTGTTGTCGAGCAACACGGCAACCATCGCACCGATGACAAGGGTGACATAGACGGCAAGGACTATCCAGCTGAACATCAAAATTTAAAACCTATAATTAAAAGTTTATAATTGTATCGGAGTTATTGACTTAGTCAATGCACAACGATTCATGCAGATACATCATGCGTAATGCTTCATGCATAAGATCTCTTACTCTCCTCCTTTGTCAGGGAATACGGATGAGTTTATGCATCTGGAGGGACAATTGCCAGCGCGGATGCTGCTTGATATATTCCACACACCGCTCCACTATGGCGCGGTTGCGCTCGGCGTCGCCCACATCGCAGGGCTGCAGGTAGTAGTGATCGGCTTCCACACCATAGTCTTCCACCCTGCCTGTCTCGTCGAAGAGGCATTTCAGCTCGTTGCACCGACTGACCGCCGGCTTGCATTTCGGCGACACCGTCAGCCAGTTGAGGTTCTTCGGTGCTTCGTGAGTACCGTTGCTCTCCATGGCAACCTGGTAGCCTGCTTGCTGCAGTTCATTGACGAGAGTCTCGTCGGCCTGCAGAGTAGGTTCGCCACCGGTCAGGATTACCAAGGGGGCACTGGGGGCCAGGCGCAAGACTTCTGTACGGATGTCCTGTGCTGTCAGCTCCCGGTAGGAAGAGAAGTCGGTATCGCAGAACGGGCAACGCAGGTTGCACCCACTGAGCCTCACGAAGACGGCAGCACGCCCTGTGTTGTATCCCTCTCCCTGCAAGGAGTAGAATATCTCGTTGACCCTGTATCTCTTATTTTTCATTCGTCGATGACATAGATGGCACTGTTTCCTTCACTTTCCTGCACCCGTGCCTTGTAGCAAGAGGGAATCTGCTCTGTCACCCAACGAGCTATATTCTCGGCCGTTGGGTTGAAGGGAAGGAGCTCGTTGAGATTGGCATGGTCAAGTATTCCCTTGACCTTCTTTTTCACCTCGGTAAAGTCGGCCACCATGCCATTTTCGTTCAGTTCGCTTGACTTGCAATAGACGGTTATCAACCAGTTGTGGCCGTGCAGCTGTGTACACTTGCTCTCGTAGTTGAGTGTCAACCGGTGGCTTGCTGATATTTCAAATGTTTTTTCGATATAATACATGTCTCTTTTGTTTAATGGAAGATTGAAGAACAAAGATAAAGATTATAGAAGGATATTCTTTCCCAACTTCTTGGCCAACGTATTGCGAAGTTGCGACTTATCTATATACTCGGCCATGAGAATCTTCATCTTCTCAGTGTTTCCCGCCATTTCAGCAATCTCTCGCTGCAACTCTTTGAGTCGCTGAACGATATAGTCCATGCGGAACTCCAAGAGTAGGTGGAGCATGCGGTTGCGCAGCGACTCTGCGTCGTCGTGCACTTGCTGACTCTCCGAGAGGTGGAACTTGTCGGTACTCATGTCGATGGCCAGTCTGCTGATATCGATGTCGTCGTGGTTGATAAAGTAGTTCTCTGCCTGAAAGCCTTCATCGGTAGCATGGTCCACGGCCTCTCTCAGCATGCGGTTATACAGGTCGTTGTGGAACGACAAGCCGTCGGCGCTGAGGTCGTAGTCAACATACTGTGCAATGGTAAGGTTGTAGGTCTTGCCGTCATCGCCTTCCACATTTTCGAAGACCACCGTTTCTCCATGACGCACGATGAGCTGGAGCAACATCTGCTCCACCTTGGAGGCGCTATCCTCGTTGCCGCTCTGGAAGGTTCGGTTCACTGGCTGTACCGCTGGTTCCATCGTCGCAGTCTGTCCGGCAGCAGTTCCTTCGCGTCGGGAACGTATCATGCGGTTCATCTGGTTGATGAGCGTCTGCTCGGCAATGCCCATACGCTGAGAGCAGTCGTGCAGATAGGTATCGCGCAAGATTTGGTTTTGCACCATGGAGATACTCTCCACAACAGAGTTGATGGCCTCGGAGCGTTTCAGCGGGTCGCGCTCGTTCTTAAGCAGGAGGTTGGTCTTAAACTGTATGAAGTCGGTCTGGTTTTCCTCTATATATTTTCTGAAGTCGGCGGCGGTATGCTTACGGGCAAAAGAGTCGGGGTCATCACCGTCGGGCAAGAGCAGCACCTTCAGGTTCATGCCTTCAGAGAGCAACATGTCGGTACCGCGCAGGGCGGCATGGATTCCGGCAGCGTCGCCATCGTAGAGCAGGGTGATGTTGGAGGTAAAGCGGTGCAGGATGTGAATCTGGTGTACCGACAGTGCTGTTCCAGAGTTGGCCACCACGTTCTCTATGCCACACTGGTGCATGGCGATAACGTCGGTGTAGCCTTCCACCATATAGACACGGTCTTCCTTGGCGATGGCCTTCTTAGCTTGGTAGAGGCCATAGAGCTCACGATCTTTGTGGTAAATCTCGGAGTCTGGAGAGTTGACATATTTCTGTTGCACACCCTTGGTGGCGGCATCGAGCTTGCGCCCCCCAAAGCCCACCACCTTGCCGCTGACACCTATCCAGGGAAAGATGACACGACCGGCATAGCGGTCTATGAGTTCACCTCTGTCGTTCTTGTAACAGATGCCCACCTTCGTGATGAACTCTTCCTGATAGCCTTTCTGCAGGGCCGTATGCGCCAAGGCATGGCGGTCGTTGAGGTCGAAGCCCAGCTGAAACTTCTGGATGATGTCATCGCGGATGCCACGGCTGCGGAAATACTGCATACCGATGGCCTGGCCGTCAGCATGGTTGTGGAGCAGATCCTGGAAATACCGGGCCGCCCACTCATTGACGATGAACATCGACTCGCGCTCACTCTGTTCGCGCTTCTCCTCGTCGGTGAGTTCGCGCTCCTGAATCTCTATATGGTATTTGTTGGCCAGCCACCTCAGGGCTTCCGGGTAGGTCATCTGCTCGTGCTCCATTATAAAGCTCACAGCATTGCCACCCTTGCCGCAGCCGAAGCAGTGAAAGATTCCTCGTGCCGGCGACACCATGAACGACGGAGTCTTCTCGTTGTGGAATGGGCACAGACCCTTATAGTTTGCTCCCGCCTTGCGAAGGGTGACAAACTCTCCCACGACATCGACAATGTTTGCCGCGTCCTTGATTTTCTCTACTGTCGCTCGGTCTATCATATCTATCCAAGAGTTAGAGGGAAGCTTCCATCCCCTTCCTTTCCGTTTCTTTCCTCACTTCGTCAAATACACTGCTAATGCAGAGCCATTGGCCTTCAGTCCCTCGGCAAAGCTACGAGCATTCAACAGTGCTCCGAGCTTGGAGGCGTGGGTGTGGTCTTTCTTAAAGTAGATGCCGGCCTTCTTCTTGATTTTCTCTACCTTAGCTTTCGCCTTCTCCTTGTCTTTTGGCATTTTCTTCACGGCGAAGAGCTTGTCAAGATGGTCGGCAGCGAGATTGTGCAGATCGACAAACTCCACACCAGTCTCTTCCACCACTTCACGATACCACTTTCCGTAAGTGTCGTCGCGGCGTTCAATCTTTCCGCCAGGCCACTCGTTGCGAGGTGTCAACGACACAAGGATGGGGGTGGCACCTTTTTCGCGCACGTCGTCAATCATCTTTTTCAGATACCAGCCAAAGCTATAAACCACCTCGTAGCGACCGTCTTTTTCCATTTTATAGACATGGCAGGTGTCGCGCGTGCCGGGAATGACGCCCCGCTCCTTTTGGTCGGCAATGGGGCAGATGTCGTTATGGCCAAACTCGATGGTCACAAAGTCGCCGGGACGCAACGAGTTATAGACCTTATCCCATAGTCCCTCTCGGATGAAGGAGCGCGTACTGCGTCCCGCCCGGGCCGCGTTGACAAGCGTTATCTTCGACTCATCGAACACCGTGGCGGCCTGCGAAGCCCAGCCCCACATGCCGTTATCGTCATTGTCAGCATTCTTCACCGTAGAGTCGCCTGTAAAAAACACTACGGGCTTTCCCTCTTCACGTCGGAAGTCGCAGGTGACAGGCTCCACATGGAGCATCATGCCCTTCAGCTCCTTCAGGCTGGGATGTTGGCAGGCCATGAGTCCCTCGGCCGCAGAACGGGCATTCATCTCTGCTCCAAACTTAGAGGTGTGGATATGGTCGCCGAAGAAATGATACTGCTCCTTCCACCGGCTATAACTGTCGAGCTTTCTTCCAGAGAGCTCGTTCAGATCGACATAGGGTACATCGAGTTCCTGTGCCACCTGCTCCAGCCACTGGCCATGAGGCTTGCGAACAATCTTGCCGGTCTTTTCGTCATAAGCATCACGCGGTGTGAGCGACATCAGGATGGGGTGAGCGCCCTTGGCACGAATCTCCGCCACATATCTCCGCATGTAGCCGCCATAGCTATAAACGGTATCTGGGCGACCGGTTTCCTTGATGGTTCCCACCACCATGGTGTCTCTGACGCCGGGAATGACGGCACGGGCTCGGCCCTCAAAGAAGGGACCATTGTCGTTGTGACCTATGGAGACTATGACCCAGTCGCCAGGCTTCAGGGCCTCACGGACGGCTGGCCACAACTGGTTGTAGAACGTGCGGGTGGACATGCCGCCCAATGCCTGGTTCTCCACGCTTATCTTCCTTCCGTCGAAATACTGGTTGGCATAAAAGCCCCAGCCCCACTGGCCATTGGCACCATCGCCACGGGTTCCGTTGCGCATCGTGGAATTGCCAATGAGGAACAAGACGGGATGTCCTTCCACTCGGGTGGTGCCCGGTGCAGGCCGACTCATCAAGGCCTTTGCAATGGAGTCCGGAGTATTGTCAACAACCTTGTTGACATCCTCAATCGGGTCTGGCAGGTTGTCAAAACCCGTCTGTGCCACTGCCGCAGCAGATGTAAGTCCCAACATGGCAAAGGACAGCAGCCAGGACTTCAGATTCTGTTTCTTCATTCCATGAAAGTTTACGACCTCTCCCCAGCTTTACTGCGGAGGGTCTTCATTTGTTTCTACAAAGATACGCTTTTTCAGACAACCCACAAAACTTTTTCAAAAAAAACATGTTTGTCTTGTTCCTACTATCCTTTTTCGTATATTTGCAACATCGTAATAAAAACAAAATTGTTACACTACAAAAATGAAAACACTTATTCCATCCTTTTAGTTCCATTTTTGCCCACTTGTTCCGTTTTTAATCTATTCAGTCGCACGATTACCAGTTCTTCATACGCTTGTTTCTGATCTTCGCTGAGGAAGGAATCTTTTATGAGCTGTTGCCATTTTGGGAATACCTTATGAAGCCCTGCAACGAGACGCTGTACAACATTTTCTTCCAGTCCCATTGTCTTTGCGGCATTCAGGAAGTCTGCCAAACGAAGTTTTGTTTTCTTTCCCGCAAGAGTAAGTGCCAATTCTTCTTTATCCTTGGGATTTGCTATAGCAACATTCAGCAGGTCATAAGCTGGCGTCAGTTGATAGTCCTCTGCAGGTCGGTAAAGCGAGAAGTTCTTCAGGTGCATGTCGTTATTGCCAGTGACAAAACAGAAGAGCAGCAACTGCATGTAATTCGCAAGGTCGAGTTTTGGCGTGTTGCTGTATTGCGAGATTGTCTTGGCAATCTGTTCGTGCGATCCTTTGTATTTGTATTCTGTAGGGTGCAGCGTGAGTTGACACATGTCTTCCATGTCTATCTTCTCACCATTTTCAGTGCGGTCAATACGCTTTGTGATATATCCCAGTTTCCCATCAGCCAAACGAATAAGGCTATGAGGTACCACACTAATCTTTGCGGCTTCCGCAAGGTGCATCGTTAAGTCCTCATTTTCTGGCAACTGCTCGTAACTCTCCGTTTGTGGTTTGAAGATATAATCTCCCCAAAGTCCTACTATGGTCAGTCGGCTACAGCCATCATGTCTGTCGAGGTTCAGAGACAATTTGGGTTGAACGCCTGTCAGGGATGTTTGAGCACGAATCACCTGCTCGGCTAATCGGTCGAGCTCTTCATGTTTGTACTCCAGCAAGGGAACATCCTTTGTTCCAAAGAATTTTCGGGCACATCTTGGATGAAAGTCTTTCTGACCTTCTTCCAATTCTTTGTAGCAATACAGACATTTACACATTGTCGCCTCCTTCCTTATTTATAGGCACTACACTGACAGAACCGATACACTCCTTACAGCATAACAATAATAGCGACATACGGTCAAGAATGCTGATGTCAGTATTGCGAAGTGCCACGTCAAGCAGCCATCCTTCTGGTATCAACCCGTCAAAGAACGGGTATAGCACAGGACTTACGAATGTCTCCGTTTGTAATGGGAGTGTCAGGCTTACAGGTTGCGCATCTTCATGTTTGAGGTACGCTTCATCATAACAGAAACGGTATTCGCCACCATCTTCTGTCAAGATACCAGCAAGGACATCCTTTCGATAAATCTGTGCTTGTCTCATTGCCTTTTAGTTGCTGTAAGTTCGTAGTTGAACAAATCAAGTAGCTGGTTGACCTTATCCATCCTTAGCGTCGGCTTTCCCTGTTCCAGATTGCGTACAAAACACAAGCCTACGCCAGACTTCATGGCAAGGTCTTCTTGTGTAAGGCCATATTCCTTACGCAAATCCTTTACCACCTTCGATAACTTTGTCTTTTCCATATAAATTATATTCTTTCGAATGCAAAATTACAATATTATTTGCAAATTACATGCTTTCTGATATAAAAAGTGTGGTATTTAACATTTTTATATGCTTTCTACTATAGTGATTCCCGCTATAAGGGCGCGTTTGGCACTCTCACCCATTAAAATACGTTCGTGCTGGACGAAAAAAAAGACTCCCATTCCGCGAAATGAGAGTCTTTTGAACGGAATGGGAGTCGAATATGGTTGGCTTTTGAGGTGCCTAATCTCATTTAGCCGATTGTGTCAGCCATTCCTTTGGGGACAAACCGGTGACAGCCTTGAAGCTGCGAAAGAAGGTAGATTCGCTGGTGAATCCTGACTCAACGATGACAGCATGCAGTTTCATCTCGGGGTTCTCGCTAAGGAGTTGCTGGGCATAATGCACACGGTATTCGGCAATGAGCTGGGCAAAGGTGCAGTGACGCTGGCTTTGGATGCAGTCGGTTATGGTCGTGACGCTGACTCCCAACTCGACTGCGATGTCCGACAAGCGGAGGCGTGACCTGAGGTATTGCCGATCTCGTTCTATCGACTGACAGATACGTTGCATCAGTTCCTCGTCGGTTGACTGTGGGTCGTTTGAAGTGAGAGGACTGGCTGCGGTATGTTTTCTATTACGATATAAATATAAAATGCGTGCGAGAATGAGAAGAACACTTATGGTCAAGAGTATCCATAGCCAAAGAGGGATGCGCAGCAAATTTGCAGTCTGTTCTGCGGCTTGCTCTTCAGAGGATGAACCAAAATGGTAGAGCCAGACGGAAGCCAGTGGTTTGTAGTTGTCATTTGGAATACCACCCACCAACACCAGGTCGCCTTCTGGAGTAACCACCGGGATTGTGACACTGCTGTGCTCAAGTATGTCTGTGTAATAGAGAGTCAGGGAGGCGGGGGTGCGAGAGAAATCCACCGACAGGACATACTGACGCTGACACAGGCTATCGACTCCTATCACATAGCCGCGTGACCGCTCCCGGTCAATGGCTATCGAGCCTTTATAGAAGATAGGCCCGAACTTGCATCGCATCGGAACGGGACATGTGGTGGGCAAAAGGGTGAATGTGGTGTCGCTGACCTCAACAAAGCCCAACTGCCCAACGGAGTCGGTGACGGTCAGCAGATAGGTGTATTCTCCTATACGACAAGCCTCACTGCTGAAAGGCTGGTCGGTATAGACCGGACGCCATCGCGATAGCATTGGAACGTAAAAGGGCTCGCCTTTGATGCGGTCCACCCATATCGTGTCGGGGTGCTTGTCATATATATCGTTGCCTCCGAAGATGATGGCATCGTCTGACGATATGGGAAAAATATAAGGATTAGAGCGGCCTTGACAAACGGATTTGATGTCCTGAACTTGAGAACTGCCGTCGAAGCAGCCTATACCATCGGAAGCGTAATGGTTGCCGCTGATAATGATACGCCCATCCTTCAGTTGAGTGGCATTTGCCAACACACGACGTCTGTCCAGACAACCGAATCCCTCGAATGAATGCGTCGTGGAATTGTACCGCTCCAATGTGAAAGTCTGCCCAATGCCAAGTTCTTCATTGTGCCCTCCACCGATAAGAAATTCATCAGAGCGTAGGGTGACAGCAAAACCATTGTCGTGGCTATAGACCATTGACATCGGATGCCATGCTCCATTATCAAAATATTCGGCTGTTGGCGTGGGCACAAAGCCAATGGTGTGTCCTCCTGTCACCGTCAATTCGCCATTCACAAAAAAGGTGCTGTGCCCACTACGGGGTATCGTAAGGTCGGGAAGACGTTCGGCTACCACATGAACCATTGGGCAAGCGTCATTCTTGTCAATGGCATATACTGCCATTAACGGGAAGAAGAGGCATAACAACACAAAGAGCAGCTTTTTATTCATCTTTCATTCTTGACAACTTACTCTCACAGTCCAACGATTCCGATGATATCCGTTCACTCGGTTGGTGGTCTTCTATATATATATCACATATCTGTTGTGTCCAGGAATCAGTTGGACCAGACGTGCGATGAATTTGTTTCTACAAAGATACGCTTTTTCAGACAACCCACAAAACTTTTTCAAAAAAAACATGTTTGCCTTGTTCCTACTATCCTTTTTTCGTATATTTGCAACATCGTAATAAAAACAAGAACATGATACCATTCAAAAAGACCGCTTTGGCACTGTTTCTGCTGGTTTGTGCCACTATAGTTTCAGCGCAGAACAAGGATGGAGGCATCAGCGAGAAGATGCTCCAACAGATGCAACAACAATATGCTGCCAATCCTGCTGGCAAGGCCTTGTTTAACGCCATTGCTTCCAACTCTATCGATGACCTGGCCAGGAACTTTGAAAACATGGGGCCTGTTACCGACAACTTCTCCGTGGAGACGCCCAAACAGTCCATACACGACCAGAAGTCAAGCGGCCGCTGCTGGATGTTCTCCGGTCTGAACGTGCTACGCTCCGACTTTGCCAAACGACATCAGGACACCCTGCGCGTAGAATTCTCTCACGATTACCTGTTCTTCTACGACCAGCTGGAGAAAGCCAATCTCATGCTTCAGGGCGTCATTGACCACGCCTCTAAACCTATCGATGACCCGCGCGTACAATTCTTCTTCCAACACCCCATCAACGATGGCGGCACCTTCTGTGGTGTTGCCGACCTGGCAGAGAAATACGGACTGGCACCCATGGGCGTGGTACGCGAAACCTACTCGGCAGAAAACACCAGCCGCATGAGCCGACTCGTCTCTTCCAAACTGCGCGAGTTCGGACTGGAACTGCGCGAGATGGCTGCCAGCAAGACCTCAGCCAAAGCTCTGCAAGCCCGTAAGACAGAGATGCTCACCACCATCTACGGCATGCTCTGCCTGACTCTGGGTGAGCCGGTGAAAAACTTTACCTACACCTTCACCGACAAAAATGGTAAGCCTGTAGGACAACCCAAGCACTACACTCCGAAAAGTTTTTTTAAAGAGACTGTCGGCGAACGCCTCAACGGCACATTCATCATGGTGATGAACGACCCTCGCCGTCCCTACCACCAGACCTACGAGGTGGAATACGACCGCCACACCTACGACGGACATAACTGGAAATATCTGAACCTGCCCATGGACGAAATTGCCCAACTGGCCATCTCCTCACTCAAGGACGGACGCAAGATGTATAGCTCCTACGATGTAGGAAAACAACTTGACCGCAAGCGTGGCTACCTCGACACCGAGAACTACGACTACGCTTCCCTCTTCAACACTACGTTCAACATGAACAAAGCCCAGCGCATCAGCACTTTCGACAGCGGCTCCACCCACGCCATGACGCTCACTGCCGTGGACCTCGACGCCGACGGCAAGCCCACGAAGTGGAAAGTGGAAAACTCCTGGGGCGGCACCGTGGGTTTCTCCGGTTGCTACATCATGACCGACCGATGGTTCCAGGAATATATGTTTCGACTGGTCGTTGACAAACAATACGTCTCTGAAGAGCAGCTCCGCCAATTTGAGCAGAAGCCCACGATGGTCATGCCAGAAGACCCGCTCTTCGGAATCGATGAATAACGAAAAAGAAAGCATCGCTGTGCGCCGAGCGAAAAAGGAAGTTCTTTCGCGCGCGCGTGCGCGCACCAGGAATTTTTATTTTTAGTTTTTTCCTCATTTCCTCATTCCATGAGCTGAGAAGCCGATGAATAAAGGCTTTGTGGGGTGTGAGGAAATTGTGAGGAAATGAGTTAATATTTCTTAAAACGTAATTTTAAGGCTCGAAAATCTTGATTTTTGGCCGAAAATTCAGGATCTTTGTTAGTGCAAAAATGTGCTGAAGGATCAGAAGCCTCACCCGCAGATTCGGATACAACGACCCCATCAGGATTGACCACTACCTGAGTGCCGTCGGCTTCTATTGACCGTCGGCAGCTATTTGCGGTCCCTGAGGTGTCCGGAGGGCCTCCGGACACTTTGTCCCGACGGCCCGGACACTCTGTCCCAATGGCCCGGACACTCTGTCCGGATGCCCCGTTCAACTTGTCCGGACAACCTGTTCAAAGTGTCCGGACAACCTGTTACAGACGATATAGGACCTACGTTGACAAAACACAATATCCGGAAGCCCTGCCCCTACCATCGGGAACACTCAACAGGACTTCCGGATTTTTTCTGAACTACAGGATGCTTACCTCTTCTCCTGATAGTGGGCTACCCCCTTCTTGACATTCTTCACCAAAGCTTCTGAGGTAAAGGTGGCACCGGTGACGGCATCAACCTTGAGCGTCTTGATCTTGGACACCTGCTTGCCCTCAAACTTCTTCAGCACGGCCTTGGCCTTGGCCAGATATTGCGGTGACTCGTGGTTGGGCAGTGCCTCAACCTTCACAATCTTGTCTTTCTTAATATAAATTTTTACGGGGGTACGGCCGTTGTAGCCCTCCACATCCTTGGCCAGGGTGGTGGTGTTGACAACGGTAGTGTCGCCCTCACGCGTGATGGCGGTGTCGGCAGGCATGGCACTCAGCAGAAGTGCCATGCTGCTCATGACGAATATTTTCTTCATATACAAGTCTTTAAATCTTAATCTCTTTCCTCTCGGAGAGGTTGTTGGAGGTTATACCAGATGTTCGATGAGGTCAGCGCGCTCACCGGGGAGCATGTCGATGACGGGAATCTCTATCATGGTATAGCATCCAGGCTGCTGACGCAGAGAGGCGCGCGCCACGTTGACGAGCACCTGGGCCGTCAGAGCGGGGTTATTGATGCTCATATTGAACTCCAGCCGCTGGTTCTGCGTTTTTCCGCTGACACCCTTGCGCACCAGGTTCACGCCATGTCCCATGTCGCGTACGGCATCAACCGACTCCACTGCAAACACATGGGTCTCGTCATTGGCGAAATAAGGATCAGCCTTGATGGCAGCAGTGACGTCTTCGAGCCGAGCTCCGTCTTCGAGTTCCACATAGACCATACGGCGATGGATGCCCTCCCCAAGAGGGATGGTCATCGACAAGGCATTCTTCACGCCCTCCTTGGAGCGTACACAAACGCTGTGACCCATGGACATGCCGGGGCCAAAGTTGGTGTAGGAAAGTCCCTTGGGGGTGAGGCTCTGCATGAGGGTTCGTACAATACTGTCTGACCCCGGGTCCCAACCTGCAGCAATGACGCTGACAGTGCCGGTCTGCTTGTTCAGCTCAATGAGTCGCTCACGATAACCGCGGATGTTGGTGTGTATGTCGAAAGAGTCAACAGTATTGATGCCTAAGGGCAGAATCTGCTTGGCATACTCCTCACAGGAACGGGTGGGGGTGGCGAGGATGGCCACATCGACATCTTTCAGCTCTCGGATGTCCTTCACCACTTCATAGGCAGCCAGTTCTGCCGGTTTGTTCTCTGCACCACTGCGGCGCACAATGCCTGCAATCTCAAAGTCTTCAGAAGCCTCCAGGGCCTCAACGGTATAACGTCCGATGTTACCGTAGCCTACGACGGCTGCTCTAATCTTCTTCATTGTATGTTTTGTGTTTAGTTGTATTTCAGCAAACACCTGACCTACTTCTTTTTGGGAACGTCAGGACTTACTTTATTCGGTTTGCAAAATTACAGCATTTCTATGAAACAACAAACTTTCTGCTCGCTTTTTATCACTTTTTGTTTCATTTGTTGACACAAATGCGCCAAACTATATGATATCATATAACCATAAAAACGCAAAAAAGGGGACAAGCGTGACGGCCTGCCCCCTCTGTTTTCAGTTTGGAAACTTGAAGATTCCTATTTCTTCTTACCCCAGTAAGTGGTAGTACCGCCAGAAGCGTAACCGGCATATACGATGGTAACCTTGCGTGGTGAAGCCTCCCAGTCAACCTCACGGGAGAGGTAGAGTTTCTGTGTGCCAATTGAGAGTATTCTCTTCTCGGCATCGTAGTTCCAGGAGCTGCCATTGAAGTAAGCACCAGAAACCTTGTGGTTGGCGTTCAGCGTAATGTTGACAGAGGTGCACATGTTGCCGCTGCTATATCTGACAGGGATATGCTCCCATGCGCCAATGAGTTCTTCCTCAGCGATAGCGGGCTGCGGAACGGCTCCATAGCGCTCAGGCATAACGAGTGGCCAGCCGTCTTCGGTCCAGATGATAGAACGAACACCACCCAGCATGATGGCATTGGAAGCGTTAATGTTAGGAACATCAGCCGGGAAGCGCTGTTGTGAAGCATAGAACCAATTGCCCTTTCCATCATCGAAGATGGCACAGTGGCTGATACCTACCCAGCCCTGGTCATCAGAGAACTTGTAGGGATGGGTCACAATGGGATAGGCTTCGCCGCCACGGGTAACATCGGTTCCATTCATGCCGACATACGGACCGGTGATATTGCGTGAACGTACCACACGGGTATTATAGGGAACATCGAGACCGTCATAGGCAGCAAAGAGGTAGTACCAGCCATCACGATAGACAACCTCCGGAGCCTCACTACCCTGCCAGCGATAGGTGGGATGACGAGTGAAGACGCGCGTGCCGTAAGCCACCTCATTCTCAGCTCCCCAAGGCATGGGCAGCTCGGTAATGGTCTTACCTGTCTCAGCATTGATCTGGACAGCTGCAAAGCCTGAGTGCCAAGAACCATAGATGAGCCAGTGTTCGCCATTCTCGGTGATGATGTATGACGGGTCGATGGCGTTGTACTTGTAGTAACAGTTGCCCCAGTTGTCCGCAGCGACGTTGAAGTTGAGGTTGCGGTCAGAATAGTTGGTGATGACATAGCCCTTGTCAACCCATGAGCTGACATTGGCAGGAGTAGCAGTCTCCATCAATCCGATGAAGCAACGCTCGCTCCACGTTCCGTCGCCGTCGAGGGTTCCAGGCATGGTGATGACATAGTACATGCGGTAGAGATCGCTGCGCACCTTGCGCACACAGGGAGCCCAGTAGCCGAACTGGTTGTCATCGTTGAAGTTGGCGGTGCTGGGACCGAGGCCCATGGCAGCACGAATCTCGTTGAGCTTGGGCTGTATCCAAGAAGGAACATGCTGCATGGTGGCACCCAGGAACTCCCAGTCAACGAGGTTCTTGGAGCGACGGCAGAAGAAGTGTCCATGACCAGAGTAGCTGTTTCCGTAGGAAGCATCGGTCTGATACATATAGTAGTATCCATCGTCGGCAAGCATGACAGACGGGTCATGGACGTTGGCCAGGTTCCACTGAGCACGCGTACTCCAGCCGTTCACGCTGAGATAGTTGTCGGGATAGGAAGGACAGATATACTCGGAGAGCTTGTCCTCTTCGCTCTGTGCATCGGTGGTAAAGGAGACGGCATCGGAATAGATGACGCTGTTTGCCACAAGCGCATAGGCGCGAACATAGTAGGTGGTATTCTCGGTCAGTCCGGTTACCGTCTGAGCGAACTCACTGCCTCTGACGTCAAAGGCGAGGTCGGCAATGGTTGGTTCAGCGTTAGTGCTGAGGCAGAAGCCCTTCTTGGACATATTGGCCAGCGAGCCGCTGACAGTCGATGTGACATAGGCGGTGGAGTATGTAACCTCAGAAACGACAGGTGTTCCTATGGTGACGTCAGCTCCATTGCCGGGCCAAGAGTAATCCTTGCTGTCTTCACAGGCTACCATGAGCAGGACAGCCAGCAATGTCAATAGTGAATATACTGATTTTTTCATTGTTCTATATATTTAAATAGGTGAACATATAGGGCTCTACTCTGCTTCCTGTTCTTCGGAAGGTTCTGAGACGACAGTCTCTTCCTGAGCGGAGCCTTCAACCTCCCATCCCGGATTCTGTCGAAGGTTGGGTGAGCGCTTCACCTCGGCAGCAGGTATGGGGAAATAGTAGTTCTTCGGAGAGTTGAAGACACGGCTGTTGACGGTCTCAGCATATCCATAGGTATAGACAGGTGCTGTCAGGACGTTGTCACCCGTAATCTTCACACCATAGATGTTGAGATACTGCTGATAACGCGGCAGGGAGCGCTCGCCAGTAAGGGTGTGGCCCTCATAGAGCTTCCAGCGACGCATATCGAAGAAACGGTGGTCTTCGAAAGCCAGTTCGATGCGACGCTCGTTGCGGATGCGCTCACGGAGCTGTTCTTTGGTCATACCAGCATAGTCAGGCATGCCGGCACGGGCACGAATCTGGTTGATGTACTGATAGGCATTGGCGGGGCCTTGTGCCTCGTTGACAGCCTCAGCAGCATTGAGAAGAATCTCTGTGAAACGGAAGATAGGCCAGGCATGGTCGTAGGCATCGCCCATCTTACAGGAGATATTGTTGACAAACTTCTTCAGGTAGTAGCCAGTATAGGTTCCACCCATGGCAGAAGAGTAGTCGATGCCCTGACCAGAGGTGTTGGAGCTCATGTCGAGCTGGCGCTGTTCCTGCTGGTCAGCACGTCCCCATGTCATGCCATGATAGAAGACAATCTGAGCCAAACGAGGGTCGCGGCCTACGAAGGGGTGGGTCTCGTCGTAGCCAGAGCCAGCCTCATCGATGTGCATACCGTTGGCCATCTCAAAGCAGTCAACAAAGTTCTGCGTGGGGTTGGTACGACCTGCGCCAGAGAAGTTGCCGGTGAAACCAACGGGAAGAAACACTTTCTCAATCTGGTTGGTGTGCCACACACTACGGCAGAGGATAAATTCAGGGTTCTGCGTGGGTGTGGTCACAAAGCAGTTGTAGTAGTCGTTCTCAGGATCGCTGCCACCATAGAGGCGGTAGGGGACGGGCTGCGAGTTGTTCATATTGATGAAGTCGATAGCAGCCTGCGCAGCCTGATTCCAAAGGGCAACATCATTGTTGGGGTTGTAGAGCAGCGAAGCACGGTAGAGGGCTGCCCGGCTCTTCAACGCATAGGCTACGGCACCGCTGACACGTCCCCAGTTGGAAGCCTCATTGGAATAGCGGAAAGGAAGAACATCCTTCACTGCATCGCACTGGGCGATGACCCAGTCGAGGGCTTCGGCAGCCGGTGTGCGGCTGATGTTCATATCACTGGAGGGATCGAAGACTGTGGCCGAGCCCGGAGTGTCGCCACCCAGAATCGGACAATCGCCAAACCAACAGATGAGGTCGAAGTGGAAGATGGCACGGAGCAACTTAGCCTCGGCAATGTAGCGTTCGTAGAGACGGCTTTCGTCACCATCTTGCTCTGCGTTGCCAATGACATCCATGCGGGCCTTGTTGATGAACTGGTTGCACTTACGGATACCGTAGAGATCTACGTTCCAGAAGCCCAGCAGGGGATGGTCGTTAGCCGTATAGCCATCGGCGGCAATCTTGGTATAATAATGCAGTCCCCAGGAGGTGACAGCATTGTCTGTCATAGCATCGCGACTGGCTCCCGTAAACTGGTCATCGGTGAGCGGTGCAAAGCCGTCGGGAAGGTTGGTGTAGATGTTGGCAAGGAATCCGCGCGTCAGCGTGACGTTGCCAAACGTCTTCTCATCAGAGAGCGAAGCATCGTACTCCTTGTCCATGAAGTCGGAACAGGAAACCATTGCCAAGAAGGCAAAGGCGTAGAGGCTGGAGCTGAAAAGTGCTTTCACCTTCCCACTTACCTGATTATATTTTATTGTCTTCATATTGTATTCTGTCTTTTAAAGTTCAAAATTTCCTTCACTTGCTTAGAATCCGACATTGATACCGAAGGAGAAGCTTCGGGTCTTGGGATATGCCCAGATGTAGTTGGTCGGGTTCTCAGGATCAAAGCCTTTGCCCATATTGCTGAAGGTCTTGATGTTGTAGGCGCTGAAGTAGAAACGGCACTTCGTCATATACCACTTAGCAATGAGCTGCTTGGGCAGAGAGTAGCCAACCTCAATGTTGCGCAGTGACCAGAAGTTACCTTTCATGAGCCAGATGTTAGACTGGTTGTAAGGATAGTTGCGGTCAACATCACTGAACTGAGTTGACAGACGGGGATACTTGGCCATGATGTTGCGAATGTCCATGGGATCGTCGGTGTAGTAACCCCAGGTCTTCGTCACCTCGTGTGTGGAAGTACCACCCCATCCGAAACCGTAGTCCATGTTCTCACGACACTCGATGGTGCGGCTCAGATAACCGGTCAGGATGACACGGGCATCGAAGCCTCCGAGCTCGAAGCCGACATTCAGACTATGAAGGGTCTCAGGAATGTGTGAGTTGCTATAGCCATTGGCCACACGGTCGTAGTCGTTGATGATGCGGTCGCCGTTGACATCGGCAAACACAGCATTACCCAACTTATAGACACCAGCGGCGTTGTAGGGATACTTCTCAGGATGAGCAATGGCGTCTTCATGACTGGAGGGAATGAGGTTGGGGTCTGAAGCCCAGCCGTTCCACATATACATGAAGTACTGGCCGATACGCTTTCCGGTCTGAGCCTGATAAGCATAATCGGGAGTGAGCTCGTCCATCTCGGTAATCTTATTCCTGTTCCAGGTCATATTCCATTCGATATGAAGCTTCAGCTTGCCTAAGCTGCCCATGTGACCTAACTTCAGCTCGCAACCACGAGTCTCTACCCTGCCATAGGAATCCAACGGAGCGGTAAGACCGAACAGGGTAGGTATGGTGGAGCGGTTGACAAGAATCTGCGAACGCCACTCCTTGAAGATGTCGAAGCTGCCATAGAAGGTCTTGTGGCGGATGTCAAAATCGAAACCAAAGTTGGTCATGCGGCTCTTCTCCCATATATTGTTGAAGTTACCGGCAGTGGCCTCATAGGCTCCCTCGACATAGCTCTGGCTGGTTCCGAAGCTATAACCGGCACCCGTTGCATAGGTACTCTGGTAAGGATAGCGCACCTCTGCATTACCTGCCAGATTGGTGCCACGCGTGCTGGCCTGACCAGCCTCACCCCAAGAGGCACGAACCTTCAGGAGATCGATGAATTTCAAGCTCTTCACGAAAGGTTCTTCGGATATCACCCAGCCTGCTGAAACGCCGGGGAAGGTGTCCCAACGGTCGTCCTTGGCAAAGTTGTCACTGGCCATACGAGAAATGCTACCGCTCAACACATAACGGTTCTTGAAGGCATACATGGCCTGTCCGTTGAAGGAGAGGTAACGGTAGGAAGAATTCTGTCCGCGAACCACATTCTTATAGGTACGCATGAATCCCTGAGCATCAATCAGGTGATCACCAAACTGACGGTTGTATGACAGTCCGAAGCGGGTGTTGATGTTGTAATAGTACTCGCGTGGCCTGGTTGTCGGGTCAGGCAGTGCTTTATAGGTACGCATACGCTGATAGGTGAAGTCGTTGACATCGGTAACGTCCTTGTTCTGGAAATCATAATAGAAGACGTTGATGTCTGCCTGCTGAACACGCTGGAAAGTCTCATAGGAGTCGAAGCTGACAACGCCCTTGGCCTTTAGACCGGGGGTGAGTGAGCTCAGGTCGCCAATGGCCGTCACCGTTGTGTAGAGGTTACGACGGCGGTTCTGCTCGAAGCCACGTCCAGCCAACTGGGCAGCACCGTTCTTGGAGTCTGATGTGGTTGGCATAAAGAAGCTGCCATCCGGACAGAACACAGGGTAGATAGGCAGATTCTCACCAGCACCCCATGTGAAGAGGTTCCAGATGTCGATACCTGGCTGCTTGATATTATCGATACGTCCACCCAGGTCGAGACCTACGGTCAGGAACTTGTTAACATTCAAATCGACGTTGACACGAAGGTTATAACGGTTGAGCACCTGCTGGGTGTTGTAATCACCGTTCATCTTGGTCCACTTGGAATCGAACAGTCCCTCCTGACGCAGATAGGAGAATGACACATAGTAGCGAGCGCGGTCGTTACCACCAGAGAACTGCAGGTTAGTACGGCTCTGCGGAGCCAGATCGCGCAACATTACGTCATGCCAGTTGGTGTTGAAGTAGCGATACTGGTCTATGCCCGTCAGACGCTGTCCCAGACTCACCTTGCGGTACTGCTCGATATCGTAGTCGCTGAAGAGAGGACTCAAGCCGTCCAGATAGCGGGCCTGGTTCATGGTCAACGCATAGTTGTAGGCATTCTGTGTCTCGGGAATGCCAGCGTTGGACTGGAAACCCAACTCGTGGGTGAAATCCACCTTCAGCTTACCAGTCTGACCACGCTTGGTGGTGACAAGGATGACACCATTGGCACCGCGCATACCATAGATGGCAGTACTTGCTGCATCCTTCAACACTGTGACAGACTCGATGGGATAGGCATCCAGGAAGGAGAGGTCGCGCTCCACATCGTCAACGATGACCAGCGGTGCGCGGGCATTCTCGTTCATGGTACGAATACCACGGATATACATGGCTGTCTCACTCCATCCCGGCTCACTCTGAGCCTCATAGGTCTCGATACCGTTGAGTGTCGAAGTGAAGGCATTCTGGAGCACAGTGACAGGATGTTTCTCCAACTCTTCGCCAGAGACAACCGAAATAGCTTCGGTGGTCAGACGGCTGGGCTTGGAGGTGAAAGCCACAGGTTGACTCTTGCCATAGACATCCTCCGGCTCCATGACGATGGTGAAATGATCGCTCTCGAAGTCGGGTTTCACACGCACGCTCTTGTAGCCGGTATAACTCACATACAGGTCATCATGGCTTCCGACTTTCTTCAGAACGAACTGTCCCTCTTTGTCGGTCACAGCCATACGGAACTCCTCGCTGATGTTGACAACGGCTCCGATGACAGGGTTGCCCTCCGTGTCTATCACACGACCTTTCACAGGCTTTCCGTCAGCGGCAAAGCTCGTCATCGGTATAAGGGCAAGAAGCAGAAGTGGCAAAAGGCTCTTGCTCACTTTCTTCACCTTATTATATATATAATCTTTCATCATATTGAATTCTTAAATTCTTGCATTCTTCAATTATTTCAAGTCTCCAATTCTTTACTCCCAACCAGGATTATTGACGATGCTGGTCTTCCAGACCTCACCCTCGGGGATGGGATAAAGATACATGCGGTTGTCGAACACACGATGCTGAGCCACCTTGCGTGTATAAACGGTAGCACCTCGGCTGATGGTAACATCGACACCATAGATATCGCGGCTCAAAGCCTTAACAGCAACATTCCAGCGACGGACGTCCCAAGCGCGATGGTCTTCAAAGGCCAGCTCCACAGTACGCTCCTTGCGGATGAAGTTACGAAGGCTTTCCTTGGTCTGCAGGTCAGCACGAGCACTTAAGGGTGCTGTCATACCAACTCTGTTACGCAACTGCTGCAAGGCATCGAAGACCTCGGTGCAGGGGCCCTGGGCCTCGTTGAGAGCCTCGGCATAGTTCAGCAGAATCTCAGCATAGCGGGCTATAATCCAGTTGCGATAGCTGTTACCAGAATGGTTATTCTGGAGAATGACCTCCGGCATGTACTTACGCATATAATAGCCTGTCGGTGTTGCATTGGCATTGCCAATGGGGTTGTCGGCCTGCCCGATGACCATGTTCAGTGAACGACCGTTCCATGTCTGACCGTGGAAAAGCACCGTGGCAACAAGTCTTGGATCGCGGTTGGACATGGGGTTTGCGTCGTTGTAACCGCTGGCCGCATTGATGGCCGGCTGCAACGTCACGGGGTCATAGACAGGAGCACCTGTCTCATCATAGTCGGTGAAGGGTGACTGACCGTTGGACATGTCGTACATATCGACAAGGTTTTGCGACGGACAGTTTCCACCGCTGCCGCCCTCTCCTACCGGAGCGTCGAGATAATATCCATAGGAGTTCCATCCCTGGCTGACATCAGAACGATAGAAGATAACTTCTGGATTGTTCTCTGTGTGGGCATTCAGGAGAATGGCGTTGGTGTAGTTATCGCCAGGACTTCCAGCTGCTGTATAGAGTTCGTACTCCGTGCCATAGTCATCAATGAAGCTCTTGGCAACATTGGCAGCTTCTGTCCAGGTGATGCCGCTCTCAGCAGCAAAGCGCTCGCTGGCCATATATAGATAGACCCTGGTAAGCAGGGCACGGCATGTGGGTTTGTTGACGCGGCCCTGGTTACCTGTTTCCATAGATTCACTCTTCGGCATGACGAGTTCCTCGGCTGCCTGAAGTTCTGGAATGATGAAATCTACCACATATTCTTTCACCGTTGGACGTGTCGTATAGTTGCTGAGCAGGTCGCCATCGGGGTTGAGCACCTCTTTCACGATGGGCACTGCGCCATAGCGGAGGAAGAGTTCCCAATAGAAATAGGCACGCAGGAAGCGATTCTCGCCCTCATAATACTTCAGTTTTTTCTCATAGTCACTCTGAGAAATATCTGTAGGCTGAGGAACGAGGTTCAGACGCTCCAGCATCATGTTACACTTACGGATTGCACGGTACAGATGTTCCCATGAACCTGTCAGCTCATTGGAAGCACCGTCGCCATAGTAGTTACCGATATTAAAGGTTGTTCTCGCGCCAGCCGTTGCATAGCTGGTTTCGGCCAGGTCTGTCGTAGCGTCCATCCAAGAACCATTGATACGGCACTCGCCATTGCGCAAGAAGTTATAGGTGTCCCAATGGAACTGCTCCATTGTTGCCCAGTCGCTGAAAGTCTCAGCTCCCGTCAGTTCGTTACTCGGCTCCTTATCAAGGAAGTCGGTAATGTCACCCTCACAGGACGATGTTACAACAGGGAAAAGAACGAAAAGGCAAACAGGCAGCTGAGCCCACAACCATTTCTTAACCTTGAATGATATGATCTTGTTCATAACTTTAGTCTTTTTACTTGTCTTCATATCTACTTACCCTGCATCAGAATTTAACATTCAGACCGAAATTCACTGTTCTCATAATCGGATAGCGATTGGAACCGGAACTCTCCGGATCGACCAGCTTGTGAAGATGATCCCATGTGAGCAGGTTGTTAGCATTGATAAACACACGGCACTCGCTCATCGTCAGATGATTGATCCACTTGGAAGGAAGCGAGTATGACAGCTCCACGTTCTTCAGACGCATGAAGGCACCATTCTTTAGGAAGAAGGAGTTCAGGCGCTGGTTGTGGTTACCGTTGGCATCATAGTGGAGCAACGGATAGGATGCCATTGCTAAGTTCTCAGCCTCAGAAACATTGGGGTTCCAGCGTCCCAAATGATGCTCTTTCACCTTACCGCCTGCTACAAAGGCATACATGGCTTCTGCATCATAATAACGGGAGACGTGGTCCACGCCGGCAAACAGGACAGAGAAACTGATGCCCTTCCAGTCTGCGCCAAAGGAGAATGAATAGGTGTTTTCTGGAATATCGCTAAAACCGATAGCAGTTTGATCACGATCGTCAATGAAGCCATCGCCGTTCATGTCACGATATTTCAGGTCACCAACCTGCACATTTCCATAAGTGGAGATGGGGAAGTTGGGGTCAGCAAGGTCGGCACTGGTCACAAAGCCATCACAGACAAGTCCGAAGAACTGGTTGATGGGGCGACCTTCCTGCTTGCGGTATGCGGTTTTCATGGCTTGCTCGTCCATGCTGACAATCTCGTTCTTGGCATGGCTGTATGAGAAGCCTACATTGTAACGGAAGTCCTTACCAATACGATTGGAATGATGGAGCTCGATTTCATAACCCTTGTTCTTGGTTTCACCAAGGTTTCCGGCAGCCATCACGACACCCACCCACTGAGGACGGGAGAGATACTGAGTCAGAATGTTGTTACGCTTCTCATAGAAGTAGTCCACATTACCATAGAGCATTCCGTTGAGGAAGCTGAAGTCAAGACCGGCATCATACTTATGAGCCTTTTCCCAGGTAACATTATAATTAGGATACTGACTCTCAAAAATACCTGTCTTACCAGTTGTACCAAAGAAATAGTCATTGGTAATCTGGCTCCACTTCTCTTCATACAAGAAGCGCTGTGAAACACCACCAACCAAATACTGGTCGTTACCAACCTCACCATAGGATGCACGAATCTTCAAGTTGTCGAGCCAGTTTTCTGCCGACTTCATGAAGGCTTCACGAGAAATAACCCAACCTGCAGAAAAAGCGGGGAAGAAACCGAAGCGCTTGCCCTTACGGAAGTTCTCCGAACCGTTGTAGCCAAAGTTGATTTCTGCCAGGTAACGTCCGTCATAGCCGTATGTGGCACGACCGACGATACCTTGATAACGACGGCGCAAATCTGCCTGGAAACGGTAGTCATTCTGGTTGTAAAGCATCATGGCTGTCACATCATGTTTGCCAAACTGACGAGCGTAGTTCAGCTGGGCCTCCATATACAACTTGTATGTTGTCGTCTGGTTGTCACCAGCATAAGTCAACTCACCGTCAGTGTTGAACATGTTGTAAGCATCGATAGAGTTGTAGTTCATACGGTCGTTCAACTCATAGGTGGCGAAGCTGGCCGTGAATCTACGATTATAGTAAGCATCATAGTCAAAGCTCACCATACCGCGAGCGGAGAGGCCCGGTGTCAGCCAATCCATCTTATAGTCGGCAATGAAGTTGGTCTCATTGATCGTGTTGGTGGCACGATAGAAACCGGCCTTTGCCAAACGGGCAACGGGGTTGTCCTGATACTGTGAGGAACCTGAGAACAGGGTGCGTGTAACGGCTCCGTTGGCATCACGAAGCTGATAGCTCACGGGGAACAGCCAACCCGGTGTGTGGTTCAAACCATAGAAAATCTGGCTGTAACTTCCGTCAAACGGCTCGTTGGAGTTCGGACCCTTGCGTTCCTCAAAGCGAGTTCCGAAGTTCACGCTGAACGTCAAGTCCTTAGACATCAGGAAGTCAAGGTTGGCACGGAAGCCGATACGGTTATAGCTCTGGTTGGATTTGTTACCATAGCTGTCTTCAGAGAAGTTCTTGAACAGACCTTCCTGATCGTAGTACTCTGCAGAAACATAGTAGCGCATACGCTTGGTACCACCCTGAATGTTCACATTGTAACGCTGTGATGGGGCTGTAGAGCGAAGCACGGTGTCATACCAGTCCACATTCGGATAAAGCAGAGCATCAGCTCCTGTCAGCTGACCGCTAACACTCTTGCGGAACATGTCAATATCATAAGCGGAATACTGAGAAGGCAGACCGTCATTAGCCAGGGCCTCTTCCAACAGCTTCACACTCTCATAACTATTAAGATAGGTGTCACGACGAGTCGGGGCTGAGAACTGCCAGTTGGCCGACAAGCTGACGACGGGCTTGGCGTCCTGACCACGCTTCGTGGTAATCAACACAACACCATTAGCACCGCGCACACCATAGACGGCTGTGGCAGAAGCATCCTTCAAGATAGAGATGCTCTGGATATCATCGGGAGCAATCTGAGAAAACTCACGCTCCACACCATCTACCATGATCAACGGTTGGTTGTCGCCGGCGAAGGAGGCACGACCACGGATATAGAGTTTCATGTCATCAGCGCCAGGAGCACCAGAGGTCTGCGTGGTAACAAGACCTGTCACCTTACCAGACAAAGCCTGAGATACGTTGGCAGCCGGAGTAGAAAGCAAGTCTTTGTTGGAAATCTGGGAGATTGCACCTACCACACTCTCCTTCTTCTGCTTACCATAACCTACGACTACAACTTCCTGTATGGCTTGAGCGTCTTCCAACATGACGATTTCTAACTGACGCTGCTTTCCAACACGCACATCCTGAGTCTGGTAACCCACATAGGTGACGCGCAACGTGGCTTTTTCGTTCTTTACGTCAATTTTGAATTTTCCGTCATAGTCGGTAATCGTGGCATTCGTCGTTCCAGCCTCCAGAACCGTCGCGCCGATGATGGTCTCACCTGTATTGTCCACCACCGTTCCAGTGATGGTTATCTTGCCCTGGGCAGATGCTCCCAACGCAAGGAGCATCATGCCAACAAGCAAGAACAGTTTACTAAATATACTATTATTCATATTTCATACTGTTTATTGAAGGTTAATACTGACCTAACAGAGCCTGAATCTGTGCCGGAGTCAATGCTATGTCGAAGACTTGGAAGTCATCGAACTCAAAGCCGGCATCGTTATCAGCCCAATTCCAAGCCTGGTTACCGCCAAGGCAGATGTACTTCAAGTCACCGCCATTGCTGAACAGGCCACCCTGAGTGTTATTGATACCGTCGTTGTTCCACTCGTTCACAACTTCGCCATCGAAATAGACCTTGGCATTCTCGCCATCAAGGACAACGGTATATAAGTGCCACTGCTTATCGGCGAGCCAGTCGGTAGCATCATGATAGAGGGTGTTCACGCCTGCAACATTCTGTGCGTCTGTGAAATCGCTCCAACCTGCGCAGTTCACTTGCAGCACACCACGAACCTGACATATAAACATAGGCCATGTATTCGGGTCGTTCTTAGCACCATAGGCTGCGAAGAGCGGAGCCCACATATAAGATGCACTTGCACCTGCATGTTCGGCATTCACCCAGAACGAGATGGACATCTGCTTGCTATCGGCAGAATGTGACAACACATCTTCAGGCAGTAGCAGGTAGTTCTGACGCGGAGCCGTGCTGGGGGCGTTCTGGAATACCATGCCGTGGGCATCCTGCTTGTCGTAGAACTTACCGCCACCAACAATGGAAAGACCTGTCGTATTGTCGAAGGTGGCACGATAGACAGATGCCGGAACATCTACGCCTTTACCATACTTTCTGTCCATAACCTGCTGAATCTGAGCAGCAGAGAGTGCAACATCGTAGATGGCGATGTCATCGAAGGCGAAGCCCGGGTCGTTGTCTCCCCAGTTCCAAGCTTGGTTACCACCAAGGCAGATGTACTTCAGGTCACCGCCATTGCTAAACAGGCCGCCTTGAGTATTGTTGATACCGTCGTTGTTCCACTCGTTCACTACGACTCCATCGAAATAGACCTTGGCATTCTCACCATCAAGAACAACAGTGTAGTAGTGCCACTGTTTGTCGGCGAGCCAGTCGGTAGCATCATGATAGAGGGTATTCACGCCAGCAACATTCTGCGCGTCAGTGAAATCACTCCAACCTGCGCAGTTCACTTGCAGCACGCCACGATACTGACATGCAAACATCGGGAATGTGTTCTCTGCATTCTTGGCTGCATAGGCCGTGAAGAGCGGCGCCCACATGTAGGAAGAACTTGCTCCTGCATTTGCAGCATTCACCCATACACCGATAGTCATTTGCTTGCTCTCTGCCGAGTGTGACAACACATCTTCGGGCAGTAGCAGGTAGTTCTGGCGCGGTGCCGTGCTGGTCACGTTCTGGAAGACACTTCCAAACCACTTGCTTTCATCGGTACGGAAATATCCGCTGCCTACCACAGTAACACCAGCCTGACTGTTGAAGTCATTGAAATATACTGGTGTGGGCAGCGTTGATTCACCACTGCCACCGCCACCACCACTGATGTTCGGGCGAGCCCAGTCGCGGGCTATCATGTGGTTGCGGATGACAGTCAGGTCATCAAGCCACATCTCCTTGGGGTTGTCAACAGAACCTTTACCAATATAAATATAAGGTGCACTGTTTAGGAAGTTCACCAGCGTCTGATAGTGGAATGATGTCGAACTGGGATTTTCAACCGTTGACGACACACTCTTAAAACCATCCACATAGAGCTGATAACCTGTCGTGCTCACCTGTAGAGCAATAAAGTGCCAAGTGTCAACGCCCATCACGCCTGTTAGGAAACTGGCAGGATTGTTCTCGTCGAGATTTAAAGACTGTAACTGTCCCGGTTTCTCATAGACAAGCTGTGCATTACGTGTAAAATAGAACCGTGCAGAGTCTGCATAAGCCTCGTCATCCATGTCGTAGCCAAATGACAGAAGTGCACGATCTAAATTCTCATCTGATGTCTTCACCCAGAAAGTCAACGCAGCTCCGTCCTGCAAACTCACCCCATTCAAAGGGTTCGCTATACGAACGAAGCCCGTGCTGTCCAAGTGTAGCACATCACTTCCGAGATCATCGTCTTGAACAATCTCGGCCAGGCTGTTGGTAGCATCCACATCTGTGAATTGTACCAACGCATCAGCGTATTGGAAAGGATAGGTGCCTACGATTTGTCGGTCTGCAAACACCTGACCGGCAGCGGCATAATCCGCCTCACCCCAATCAGTGCATCCAGACAACAGGCCCATCACTCCGAACACGCCAACGGCGCAAATCAAAGATTTGAGAGTCTTCATGTTTTAATAATTTAGGTTTTCATTAAAAATTATTGGTGCAAATTAACAAAATAAAACAGAAATAAAGGTGGACAAAATAATCAAATAGGTGGATAAAAAGCACTGTTTTCTTATATTCCACTCCCTATCAAACTTTATCCGACTTATAAATACTGGGAGAGGAGCCATACTGTCGGGTGAAACAGCGTGTAAAATACTTTGGATCATTGAATCCAACCCTATATGCTATTTCTGCTATATTTCTATTTCCGGAATTCTCTACAATGATGTTTTTTGCAACCTCCAGCCGATAGCTTCTGATGAACTGACTGGTTGGCATACCAGTCTCTGTAGTGAGACGACGAGCCAACACCGCACGACTCATGCACATCGCATGGCTCAGCTCTTCCACTCCAAAACTTGCATCTCCATAGTTTTTTTCCATCACAGCCAACAACTGATCCATAAAAGGCATCTGCATGGCGGTTTGTTCTTCTCGGTCTGCAGCAACACTCTTAACTCTGGACTCTCCGACCTTGCGATGGTTGTCAATGATGCCCTGAATACGATTCTGCAACAGACGGGGATTCTCAAGAGTATGGATTGCCTCCTCAAGCGGGCGCAGCAAACGCTCAGACTCTTTTTCCTTCACTATCTCCAGTCGATAGTGGTATAGCCACATGAAGAAAGCCATCATCAACAGAGTCAGTAAGGTCAGGAACCACCAACTTTTCCAGAAGTACGGAGTAACGATGACTTCGATGGAAATTGGGCTTACATACCCCTTTTCAGCCCCTGCGGCATACCTCACTTGAAACTGATATGTACCAGGAGGCAGACTCGCATAGCGGACACCGTGCTGACCAGGAGGCAACTGTACCCATTCCTTTTCAAAACCAAGGAGTCGATAGCTGTAGATACCTTGTCTCTCGCTGGCATAGTTCAGGGCTGAGAACTCAATTGCTAACGATTTCTCGCTTTCATGCATCTTGATGCGCTTGGCAGAAGATATATCCAGGTCTATGTGAGAATCTCTTGAGGTTATCAACTGGTTACCTATCAGCAATCGCGTGAAATGCAGCCTCCCCTTGTACAAGTCTGTCATATGAGATTCTCGCACCACAACAAGTCCTTTCTCTGAACCGAAGTAGAGTTCACCATCAGGAGAGCGGGTTGCAGAATTCCAATAGAATTGAGCAGACACCAGACCGTCTTGTTCCGCATAATTAGTGAACATTCCGGTTTTCGGATTAAAATGGGAAAGGCCATTGGCGGTAGTAATCCACAAGGTACCGTTTTGTCCTTCTACGATGCCCTTGACAGAATTGTTGGCCAGTCCGTCCTTCATCGTAAAATTTCGATAGGTTTCCTTCCCTTTTTTATCCACTTGTCGCTGATACAGACCATAGGCATTACTTCCTATCCACAAGGTGCCGTCTTTTGTCTGACAGAAACTTGAAATTTTATCGATAACACCGCTACTTGGGTCATCAAGTTTGTATTTAAGAGCCTTGATAGGATACTGTCCCTTCCGATTCCTTTTCTTCAAATTTATCACCACTACTCCCTCCAGGCATCCCATCCAGAGGTTTCCCTCATGATCTATCAAGCTACCAATACACCCCCTGATGTTCCTGCAACCGTCAAAGGGTTCCGTCACCAGCTGACGTTTCAAATCATATAAAAAGACTCCATCATTGCTTCCAATCCACAAAGCATGATTTATGTGATCGTAGGCCAGTGCTCCAACAAAGTTCAGCCTCTCTTGATAGAAGGGTGATACCTGTATCCCATGCACAGCTGAGGGGTTATCGAGGTCGAGCACATTCACTCCTCCGCCCCAAGTTCCTACCCAAAGATTCTTCCTGTCATCCGATGTCAACGCCGAGACGCTATTATGCGAAAGGCGGGTGTTTTCTACGGTAAAATGGGTAAAAATTGTCCCATTAGGCTCTTTCATATTGAGTCCACCCTCTACAGTTCCAAGCCACAATCGTCCTGAAGGTTCGGCATAAAGTGTGTTGACAGCATTGGGAGACAACGATGTGAGGGCTTCAGTATGACGAAAGTTTGTCAGAGACAGCCGGCGAGGTACTAACCTGACAGCTCCTCCTACATCCGTAGCCACCCATATCTGACCTTGATAGGTATAGAGTCCATTCACGAAATTGCTGGATAGTGGGTTTACATGACTACCTGCATTCCAATGTTCAAACGCGCCCGTAGTCTCATCCAAGATATCCACACCACTCAAAGTGCCAACCAGCAGACGGTTGTCATCCGAAACAGCCAGGCTTGTCACATAATTATGTATCAGAGAACCTGGCATTGCGGTATGATTGAATGTCTCCACCTTATTTATATATGGGTCATACCTAAAAAGTCCAGCATTGGTAGAAATCCATATAATATTGTTCTTTTTGACAAAATCTGTAATATAGGCATTATGGATCAGTTCATCTAAGCGTTGAGACACTGGATTCCTGCTGATTCTATCTCCTTGAACCGTCAAGCGAAAGATGTTGCCCCGAGCTCCAATCCAAACGCTTCCATCGCCATCGATATCTTTCATGACGATATCTGGGGCATCACAAGAGTACGGAAAAACTGCTATCACTTGCACACAGCCATCCTCTTTAAAAGACAGGCAATAAATCTCATTCAGGGTAGCGAGCCACATTCTCCCCTTGCTGTCACCATAGACACGCACAGCCCTCTTGGCAAGTATTTCCTTGACACGATTGTCATGATTATCCAATGCGACAGGCTGCAAGGTTGTTAAATCCAATACCTCCGTATATTCATCAAAGGCAATCCATAGCCGATGAAACCTGTCTTCACAAATATTTTTACAGGAATTGCTACGAAGCGAGAGTCCTTGGCTACCTACACCAAAATCAGTTACGGTGTAGCCATCGTAGCGTACAAGTCCACCTCCGTAGGTTGAAATCCACACAAACCCGTCACTGTCGGCATAGATGTCATCGACAAAATTACAAGGTAGCCCTTGCTGCAAGCTTAGGTAAAACGCATTGTAGCGTTCCACAAAAGAATTCTGTGCAAGCAATTCCATCCTTCCTGTCACCAGCAACAAGGTCATGATGACAAGTCTCATATCCAGGTAACATCGCTTAATTTCTTCCACTGATAGAGATAAGTTCGGTGACCAGTTTGTTAAAGTTACGATTAGCCAGCAGATCCTCTATATTCAGGTGCATGCGATAACGCCAATAATGATGTGGATTGGCGGGAATGTTCACCCGTTCGGCACCAGCATCGGCCAATCGGATTTGTTCGTCTGTAGCCAGCCAGTCTTGCAAGGCGAGCACACAAAGCATCGAAGGAGACTTCAGGTTACGCGAGATGATGTCGCTTGCCAACCAATCAGGCATCGGATGGGGTGCAGCACCTCCACGTTGCAGGACACGACTATAGTATTCCTGTGCACGGTTGTAGTCTTCATCCCACCACATGCGGAGGGTCGGCATGTCGTGACTGGAGATCGTACAGACAGAACGATAGGGATAGTTTTCCACTTTTCCGAAACGCACATGATACTCTTTGGGCATGGACTGCAGTTCCAGAGAAAGAATGCGCAGCTCATCCATCACCCACTGAACACAGCCTGGCACCATGCCGAGGTCTTCGGCACACACGAGCATGCGGGTGGCTTGCACCAGTCGGGGCAATTTCTTCATGGCTTCACTGTACCAGAACTGGTCGTTACGGCGATAATAATAATCGTTATACAATCGGTTGAAAGCCTCTTTGTCTTGATCCCATAAGGCTTCATAGGCAAAATCCCATTGAGCCGAGATGCGCGGGTGGAAACGGTCGTTCTGTTTTCTATCACGCACAAAGAGCACACAGCTCACCAGCGAATAGAGTCCCTCACGCAAGTTATTGTCTTCCTGCGAGACGGCATGATGATCTTCAAACCATTTTTCAATCTTTCGTTGGGTGTCGAAGGCTGGTTTCAAGGCCCAACGGTCATCCTTCAATCTGTCAAGAAAAACTTCTTTTACATAGCCAGCTCTGACACCGAAGACACGCTCCAGGGTCCAATCAGCTATAAATGGTTGTGTAAAATCCTCACGGAAGGTCAATCCATAAGCCTCTATCTCCTCTTGGCTCAAACCAAGGGCCGGCGAGAACTGTCCGAGCAGTCCATAAACGCTTCCTATAGGAATCTCCCAAATGCGGAAGAAGCCGAGCACATGGTCTATGCGGTAGGCATCAAAGAACTTGCTCATATTTTGAAAGCGGCGCACCCACCACTGACAACCGTCAGCAATCATCGCATCCCAGTTGTAGGTGGGGAAGCCCCAGTTCTGTCCATTGACAGAAAAGGCATCTGGTGGAGCACCCGTCTGGCCATCCATATTAAAGTAGTCGGGCTCCATCCACACATCACAACCATAGCGGCTCACGCCGATGGGTATATCTCCTTTCAAGATGATGCCCTTCTCCCGGGCATATTTATGAACGGCTTGCATCTGCTGGTCTAACACAAACTGCATGAAATAGTAGAAGGCCACCTCCCGATAGGCTTTCTGCTTGGGTGTTGACAAGGCTTTACGCTCAGTCTCATCCCACTGTTTGTGTCCTTTCCATCTGGAGAAGTCCACATGCCCGTAGCTGTCACGCAAGAAACAATACTGAGCATAAGGCACCAGCCATTGTTCATTCTGATGAAAGAATTCTTTATATTCCCGCGTCTTCATCATGGCAACACCTTCCTGTTCAAAAAGTGCCTTCATATATTCGGCCTTAGCCTTGTTCACACGTTCATAGTCCATCTGAGGCAGTGCATTGAGTTCCTTGCGCAGACGTTCCATTCTGTTACGCAGCTTTTCATCCTTCAGCTCTGGCAGTTGGTTCAGGTCAACATACTGCGGATGAAGGGCAAAGATAGATATGCAACTATATGGATAACAGTCCTGCCATGTGTGAGTTGTCGTGGTATCATTGATAGGCAACATCTGCAAGACACGCTGTCCGGTCAGTGCCACCCACTCCACCATCTTTTTCAGATCACCGAAATCACCCACACCGAAACTATCCTTGCTCCGAAGGGAGAACAACGGTATGAGCGTACCAGCCAACCGTCTGTTCCATAAGGCGAAGAAAGCCTGGTCGAGATAATACACCACGACATGACGGCTGTCCACATGTGGCACAGGAATTTTTCTGTTTGCTCCGTCTTCCCACATCACTTTCAGAGGTGCTGTCCACCCCTCCTTATTGTCATCGTCGCCACTGACAGCCACAAACTTAAACTCCAACTCGTCTGTCTGCAGTCTGTCAACATCAATGTCCACCACCCACTCATTCAGATTCTGCTCACTCATGGGCAATGCCTTGTCCACCCGCCATGCACCAAAAGCCTCATCGGCACCACAGATTGTCAGACGTTGGTCTCCGTGCAACTGTGGAGCACGCACCACCATGCGGAGTGTCCTGTCAAAAGTTTTGGCGTCCATCTTTCTCTTACCTGCCTCTCTTCTGTTCACACACTCCGTGAAGGCTGAACTGTAGAGATAGGAATCTTCAGGTATTTCTATCCATCGGTCAAAGACCACAAAGGTTTCCGCAGTGGTTGGCGTTTTCTTTTCAGCTGGTTCGTGAATATCCATCAAAGGCTCACCCAGCAGCAGACGATGAGCCTGAGTGATCCATTCCTGTCGTTTCTCCTTGCCTTCGCTTTCCACGCTATAGTGGTAGTCAAGGACAAGGGGTACCTCCGTCATCCGTATCTCACAAGTCCATCGTGAACCATCAGCCGTATGCATTCTGTACTTTGCATCGCCAATATTCAGCACGAGTTCTTCACCGACAACTGTTCTGTAGTCAATATTGAAATAGATATTCATGTCTTATTATAAGTTACTGTGACTGCCAGTCATTATTATTGAAGATTTTATAGTTGATAGGCATCTCAAAACGCGTCTTAAAAGGGATACCGAAACGCACGCCCGGATTCCACTTGGGCATCATGCTGACAACACGAAGCGCCTCCTCTGCAAAGAGGTCCAGGGCTCGCTGTCGAATCTCACGCTTGTCATTAGAAAAACCATTGACCTTGATTTTCGAGTCATCGGTAATAACATTCTCTTTGATGGAAACATCACTGATAGCACCATCTACATTGACAGTAAATTCCAGGATGGTATGTCCCTGTATGCCGTAGTTGGAGGCAGCACGGGGATAGTGCACATTGCGTGCCAGAAAAGCTCTCAGAGCCTGGTCGCCACCAGGGAAGCCAGGCAAGCGCGACTGTCTGTTTCTGGGTATTCTTATCTTTGAGCGATCGAGGTGGCTCAACTGTTTTCTCAATTTTTCGATCTGTACAGTGCGCAGCAACACTTTTCCTTGGGGATTCAGTACGATGTATGAAGGAATCCACTTCACGCCAAAGGCCTGGGCAGAAACACTCTCCTTCATCTTCTTCAACTCCGACAACTGCAGTCCTCCCATCTCACTTTGTTTGACATATTCCTGCCAGGCCGTGCGGTCGGTGTCATAGGAGAGATGGATGAATATCACACTGTCAGAAGCAAATTCTTCATAGAGCTTATTCATCTCTGGTATATCTTTTCGGCAGTCAGGACACCACGACGCCCAAAAATGCAAGACGACATACCGTCCACGGAAATCTTTCAGTCTTGTGTTACTCAAACTGTCAATCAGCATATCAGGAGCCTCCGTACCAGGTTTTATCAAGTCCTTGGCATAGAGTGAGTCTAAGTTTTGCGCATGGACTAACGAAAAAACCAGCAGTCCAGCTATAATCAATCCTATTTTTCTCATATTTATATTATATATAATGTGTTACTCATGATGACGCTCAACCTGGAGCACCTGGTCACAATAGTTCACCACCGCCGTACGATGGGTGATAAAAATGATGGTTTTATCTTTTCTTTCCAGAATATTTTGCAGTAGCCGACGCTCTGTCTCAGGGTCAAGTGCACTGGTTGATTCATCAAAGATCATGATAGCGCGATCGCGTAGCAGGGCTCGCGCAATGGCAATGCGCTGCGCCTGTCCCTCACTGAGCCCACCACCTTTCTCCGTGCAAATGGTAGCCAGTCCATGGGGCAGTTCGTCCACGAAGTCGGCACAGGCATCATGCAAAGCCTCGCGCATGTCCTCGTCGGTGGCATCCAGCTTTCCCAAGCGAAGGTTGTCGCGAATGGTACCACTCATGAGGGTGTTGCCCTGCGGCACATAGACGATATTACAGCGCATGAGAGGATTCATCTCTTGGGCCGTCCGACGGTCATACATCTCCACCATGCCCTGTTGGGGCTTCAACAGAGACAACAGGAGTCTGATGAGCGTTGTCTTGCCGGATCCCGTCTCACCGAGGACAGCAGTACAACTGCCGGGCTTGAAATCGAAGTTCAGGTGCTCTACAACATTTCCCTCTTCCGGCGTATAGGCATAGCAGACATCCTTGAGCCGGAGTCCGCATGGCTCTTCAAAATAGATGGGTGTGCCTTGTTCTTCCAAGGGGTTCTCCTCCAGTTCCATCAGCCGCTCTGCGGCTGTGAAGACTCCTGCAAACTGGGGCACCAGCTTCGTAAGGTTCCGTGCGGGACCTTGTATCTTGCCCACCAATTGCAGAAGGGCCGTCATGCCACCGAAAGTCAGTGTTCCTGCCGACATGCGAAGGGCTGCCCAAAGGAAAGCAACAAGATATCCGAAGGCAAAGCCGAAATTGACAATCAGGTTAGAGAACACCGTGAACTTGGTGCGTTTCAACACACGGCTACGCAGTTCACTTTGCGTGGACTCCAACCGATCCACCATCGTGTCATCGCTCTCCAGTGTCTTGATGAGCATACGGTTTTGAATAGTTTCCTGCAACACGCTCTGCACCTTCGAGTCGCTGTTTCTCACCTGACGGGTGAGACGGCGCATCTGTCCGATATACACCCTGCTGAGAGCCAGGAATATGGGTATGATGGCCACGGTGACCAGTGCCAGCATCTTGTCCATGCAAAAGAGATAGATAAAGGCGCCCACAAACAAGGCTCCCACCGACAAGGTACTGGGTATAATCTCAGTCAGGAAGTTGACAACACTGCTCACATCAAACTCAAGTCTATTGAGCACATCACCGGAATGATGGCTTTCTTTACCGTGCCACTCTGAGCGCAGGATGCGGTCGAGCATACGCTGCTGCAAGCGGTTCTGGGCCTTGATACCCAAGACGTTTTTCACCCACACACTGGCAATATGAAGTCCGAAATCGGCGACAATGAACAGCGCCATGAGGCCAACAGCTCCATAAACGGAACCGGAAGCGGCTCCCTCCGCCACCTCTACGGCATGCTGTACGGCCCACACCTGTGCCAGCCATACTATCACTTCCAACAGACCGATGACGGCATTGATGACAGCCTGCAACCTGTTGCCCCGCCATGCCTGCCATAGCCACATCAAAATGACGCGTCCGGCATACTTGCTTTCAATATGTAGCAGATCTCTTATTCTCATCGTTCATTACTCAACGCTTGTCTGCTCCCCACATCATCTTTCCACGAAGGGTGGAGAAATAACGCTGGGCAGGTCGCTTGACGACCTTTACGGTATGAGGTGCACGTCGAATCATCAGCCGTGTACCCTGCTCCACTTTTTCTGAGCGGCCGTCAATGGCAACGAGGAAGTTGTGGGAACGACTTTCCACTTCCAGCTCTATCACACAGTCATCATGGATGACAATCGGCCGGATGTTCAGCGAATGGGGTGCTACGGGTGTCAGACAGAGGATACCCGACTTCGGCACCATGATGGGACCTCCGTTGGAAAGGTTGTAGGCAGTGGAGCCTGTTGGTGTTGAAACTATCAGACCGTCAGCCTGATAGGTCACCAGGAACTCGCCGTCAACACTTGTCTTGATGGTAATCATCGAAGCGGTATCACGCTTCAGTACGGCAATATCATTCAGTGCATAGGGGAAAGCCGATGCCTGTCTGAGCTGTCCGTCTTGCTCTTCCACCATACACTCGATAACAGCATGTTCCTCTATGGCAGCCTCTCCCCTCATCAAGGTTTCAAATGCTTCTTCTATCTCACCGGGCAGCACATCGGCCAAGAAGCCCAGCCGTCCCATGTTTACACCGATAATGGGAATACCCTTGGTGCCAACTCTGCTGGCAGCTTTCAGAAAAGTGCCGTCACCTCCCATCGACACGGCATAGTCTGTCTGGAAGTTCTCGTCATCAAAGACTCCCAGTCTTTTCAGTTGCTGAACAGTGGCTTCCGATGCATTCTCGCTGGCGGCCTGCCTCAGCAGAAACTCATAAAACGGGCGATCGACAAATATCTCCACCTTGCTGCGCACGAGGAAGTCCAGCACGCGTTGCATCATGGCCGACTTCTCCGGCTGGTATTCATTACCGAAAATAGCAAACCTCATTGTTTTTTCTTATCTGTTTTGCATGCAAAGATAATCAAAAATCTCGACAAACCTTATTTAAAGTCTAAAAAACTCCACGCGTCACGCCATTCCACCAAAGGCAGTCCATCGTCCCCAAAGGTGATAGGCAGCCAGATGTAACGTGCGTCGATGGGGTGGCGCGGTCTCCAGATGTCTGCCATGAAGATATAAAGCGGCTCTTTGTTCCCCGGCCGCTCTACCGGCAGTATGAAAGTGCTCTGCCCACCAAAGGTAATCTCTTTCCGCGTCCCCACACAGGGGTTGGGGTGTTGTGTCCACGGGCCGAAGATGTGGGGGGCCGAGAACATACGGGCCTCGTTAGGATTCCATCCCGTGCAACCGCTGGTTATCATCCAGTAGGTTCCGTTGCGCTTGAAAATGGCCGGTGCTTCATTGTGCCCGGCGGGAGCCACACGTACATAGCGTCCTGTATGGGCTGTATAGTCATCGGTCAACTCTGCTATCTGCAGGGTGAGGTTTTCCTCTGATGAATAGATATGATAGGCTTTGCCATCGTCATCTACATAGACCGTCATGTCGCGCGACATCTGTCCGCCTGCCTGGTCGCGACGCACGAAGAGTCCGTCGCGCACAGCATCCACCCACTCTTCCGACCACGGCTTGTATCGCCGCTCTGGCTTCAGAGTTTTCATCTTTTCCACATCTACGTTCAAAGGCAGTGCCCCAGGGTTGACTCGTCCGGAACGGATAAAGCGGTAAGGCCCTGTCGGAGTGTCGCTGACGGCCACGCCATAGCGGGCAGCGTCGTAGCCCCGTCCCTTCAGTTCCAGATGGAACCACATCACAAACTTCTTGGTCTTCTTGTTATAGACCACCTTCGGACGCTCCAAGATGCAACCGCGCTCTATGTCACTGCCGCGTTCATCACTCACCTGGAGAGCCACGCCCTCATCGGTCCAGTTGACCAGGTCCTTGGAGCTATAGCAGGTCACTCCTACCAGTGCATCACTGGTAGTAGCCGACTTATGTTCTCCAAACCAATAATAGGTGTTGCCATACTTCATCACGCCACCGCCATGGGCATTGACATGACGTCCGTTGTTGTCGGGCCAAAGTTTGCCTGAGTCAATGGTCTTCCGAGGTGTCACAATATGCTGATAGTCGCCTTTAATCTGTCGTCCCACCACCAGCTTATCACCAGAGAGGTCCACCTCAAACAGACATGGAACCCGATGGTAGCGGCCCCGTATGTTCTGATGACTGTGAACTGACATCAGCCATCGTCCGTCCAAGGTCTTGAACAGCATGCCATGGCCGAAGTTCGGCGGCGTGACAGGCTCGGTTTCTTGTTTCCAGGGGCCGTCAAGCGTACCGCTCTCCGAGTAGGCCACGCCCTGCGTATAGACGTCGTCCACCCAACTTGTCCAAAGCATGCCCAGACGCCCCGTCCCGGTTTTAAACAGATATGGACCGTCGGTCACCTTGTTGGGTTTCACTACTCCGTCTTCCACCTCCCGGCTCCAAGGAGAGTCGGAGGCACGGAAGAGCACCTTCCCTTCTCCTACCGACCCACTCAAGTCGGACCTCAATTCTATCTTCTCCACCGTTCCGTTCCAGTTCTGGAGCCACTCCCCACAATAAACCATGTAGGGTTTCCCGTCGGCATCTACCCAGAAGGTGCCGTCAAGTGTCGGCTTCGTTGCCGGCAGGTAGGTTTCATCGGCCATCGGCAGATAGGGACCTTCTGGCCTGTCGCTCACCAACACATGGGAGGAACGGCGCGGAATGATGTTACCTCTCACGGTGTCTATCTTGATGCGCTCATTGGTAAAAGTGGCAAAATAATAGTATTTACCTTGGTAGGCATGGAGCTCCGCTGCCCAGATGTCGGGGTTTTCCCCCATCCACGATGCTGCGTCGGTGCGCGCCACCCTGTAGGGGCCTGTCCATTGGTTCAGGTCATAGCTGGTATAGAGACGTCCACCCGTGCCTGTCATGTAGTAAGTCTGCGAGGCTTCGTCGGCCAAAATACAAGGATCGCTCAGCACAAGGGAGTCGCGGTGCACCGTCCTGACCTGTTCTCTACGCTGACGGTTCATCTGATAGACACGCACATAGTCTATCTGATAGCGCATCGGCAGGGCCTCATCATCAATCTGACCGCCGTTGTCTCCGCCGATAGCCAGATTCAACAAGATATACTGCGGACGGGTGAAGGGGTTGACATGTTGCCCCTCAGAGCCATTGACGGTCTCACTGAGCGGAATCTCGTTGAGCAGTTCGTCGTCGAGGAATATCTTGATGGAGCGTGGTGTCCAGTCCATACGCCAAAGGTGGAACTTCTCCGCCCAGTCTTGGTCTTTTTCCGTGAAGTGGGCAAAGGGCACTCGTTTGGTGTTCCACACTGCCTGGTAACGATTGTCACTGCCCCAGCAGGCATTAGCCAAGATGTGGGGCACACCGTTGATACGGTAGTATTCCATGATGTCAATCTCTCCGCACGACGGCCAGGGCAGCCCCTTTCCCAACAGCCAGATGGCCGGCCAGGCTCCTCCGGCCGTGGGAATCTTCGCCCTGACTTCCATGCGACCATAGGTGAAATCAAACGACTGGTGCGTGGTCAGCGAAGCCGAGGTGTAGTCAATGTACTCACGGTTGCGCCAGTCCCGGCGCCCTTTTACATAGTTAGGATTGGCACGGCGTTCTTTTCGGGCCTCTATCACCAGACAGCCGTCTTTCTGATAGGCATTCTCTCCTTGGTACCACTGCGCCTCATGGTTGCGCACAAAACCGCGTTCTGGTTCCCACACCTTATTATTATAAGGGCCGTCACCGTCAAACTCATCGCTCCATACCAGTCTCCAGCGACCATCCGCCTGAGTGGTCGCAACGGGTTGTGCTGCCATGTCAGCGGGAAGCAGTGTCGTCAAAATCAAGAGTAAAAAAACATGTTTCATTTCTGCGTTGGAATTAGGTTTTTATTTTTCGTCAAAGGTACAACATTCTTGCCATATCTTAGTAAAAGTACAGCGTAATAATTCTTAATTCTGTTAATTTATTATAAAAACAAAAGTTTTCCCACCCTTTCATCTTCCCATAAGAAAGAAAAGATGTAATTTTGCAGACCGATTATTTCGGGGGCACCCTTAGAACCCCCTGCAGAGTCGTGTTAATAGTGGCACATTTGGCCGTGTGTCATGGTTAGTGAATCGGCTGTGCAAAAAGAGAAATTGTTTTTTAGTAGTAAAATTAAAAATTAGAAATGAACACTTTAAGTTACAAGACTATTTCCGTCAACAAGGAGACAGCCAAGAAAGAGTGGGTGGTCATTGATGCCACAGACCAGGTCGTTGGTCGTCTCTGCTCTAAGGTAGCCAAGCTGCTCCGCGGAAAGTACAAGCCCTCATTTACCCCGCATGTAGATTGCGGTGACAATGTTATCATCATCAATGCTGCCAAGGTGGTTTTCACCGGCAAGAAAGAAACCGACAAGGTTTACACGCGTTATACTGGCTATCCTGGTGGACAGCGTTTCAACACTCCTGCAGAACTTCGCAAGCACGAGTTCGGTGCAGAGCGCATCCTGCGCCACGCCGTGAAAGGCATGCTTCCCAAAGGTCCTCTCGGCCGTCATCTGTTGGACAACCTCTACATTTACAACGGCACAGAGCACAAGCACGAGGCTCAGCAGCCCAAGGCTATTGATATTAACCAGTATAAATAAGGAAATAAAAGATGGAACAGATTCATGCAATTGGTCGCCGCAAGAGCTCTATCGCTCGTGTTTACCTGACAGAGGGTAGCGGTAAGATCACAATCAATAAAAGAGAATTGGACGTTTATTTCCCCTCTGGCATTCTGCAGTATGTTGTTAAGCAGCCCCTCCAGGCTCTTGGCGTAGAGGAGAAGTACGATATCAAGGCAAACCTCGATGGTGGCGGCTTCACCGGCCAGAGCCAGGCTCTGCGCCTCGCTATTGCCCGCGCACTCGTCAAGATCAATGCCGAAGACAAGAAGGCCCTGAAGGACAAAGGTTTCCTGACTCGCGATGCCCGCAAGGTTGAGCGTAAGAAGCCGGGACGTCCGAAGGCACGTCGTCGCTTCCAGTTCAGTAAGCGTTAATATTACTGGACACCGTTTAGCATCTAAACCGCTGGGACTCATTGTTTCTCCTGTAAAGGCTGTAGTCATCATAGACACTACAGCCGTCACAGGAACGACAGAAACCATAACTACCCACCGGCTGATTCTAATCAAGAATTCAAAAGAAAGTAAACAAACAATTAAAAAGAAAAGAAAATGTCAAGAACAAATTTTGACCAGCTGCTCGAGGCTGGATGTCACTTCGGACACCTCAAGCGTAAATGGAACCCCGCCATGGCTCCCTACATCTTCATGGAGCGCAATGGCATTCATATCATCGACCTTCACAAGACTGTAGCCAAGATTGACGAGGCTGCAGAAGCTCTGAAGCAGATTGCCAAGTCAGGAAAGAAAATCCTGTTCGTCGCTACTAAAAAACAGGCTAAGGACATCGTAGCCGAGAAGGCTACTTCTATAAACATGCCCTATGTGATTGAGCGTTGGCCGGGCGGTATGCTCACCAACTTCCCCACCATCCGTAAGGCTGTGAAGAAAATGGCGAACATCGACAAACTGATGGCTGACGGAACCTATTCAAACCTCTCCAAGCGCGAGCTGCTGCAGATCACTCGTCAGCGCGCCAAGCTGGAGAAGAACCTCGGTTCTATCGCCGACCTGACTCGTCTGCCCTCTGCTCTCTTTGTCATCGACGTAATGAAGGAGAACATTGCCGTGCGCGAGGCTAACCGCCTGGGCATCCCCGTCTTCGCTATGGTTGACACCAACTCCAACCCGAAGGACATCGACTTCGTGATCCCCGCCAACGACGACGCTAAGGATTCTATCGAAGTTGTGCTGACTGCTTGCTGCAACGCCATCAGCGAAGGTCTGGCTGAGCGCAAGGCTGAGAAAGCCGACGAGAAGGCTGCCGCCGAACAGAGCGAAGAGGCTCCCGAAGCTCCCAAGCGCACCCGCAAGGCTCGCAAGGAAGAAGCTGCTCCCGTAGCTGAAAAGACTGCACCCGTAGCAGAAGAGGCTGCTCCCGCTGCTGAAGAGGCTGCCGAATAATTAATCATTTAAATCATTCAAGAAAATGGCTATTACAATTGAAGATATCAAGAAGCTTCGCGCCATGACAGGTGCCGGACTCGCTGACGTGAAGAAGGCTCTGACAGAGGCCAACGGCGACTTCGACCAGGCTAAAGACCTGCTCCGCGAACGCGGACTGGCCATCGCTGCCAAGCGTAGCGACCGCGAGACCTCCAACGGATGTGTGCTCGTTAAGAAAGTTGACGGCTTTGCCGCCATGATTGCCCTGAAGTGCGAAACCGACTTCGTGGCCAACGGTGCCGACTTTATCGCTCTGACACAAGCCATCCTCGATGCCGCCATCGCCAACAAGTGCAAGACACTCGACGAGGTGAAGGAGCTCACACTGGCCGACGGCCAGAAGGCTCAGGACGCTGTGACACAGCGCTCCGGTATCACGGGTGAGAAGATGGAACTCGACGGCTACCTGACCCTCGAGGGCGATAACATCGAAGTTTACGACCACATGGGTAAGCACATGCTCGGCACCATGGTTCAGCTCAACCAGAACAACGCTGAAGCAGGCCACAAGGTTGCCATGCAGGTTGCTGCTATGAAGCCCGTGGCTCTCGATGCTCAGAGCGTTCCCCAAGCCATCCTCGACGAGGAGTACAAGACCGCCGTTGAGAAGACCAAGCTCGAGCAGGTTGAGAAGTATGTTGAGAACGTCCTGAAGAAGGCCGGCATCAACCCCAACCTCGTAGATAGCGAAGACCACATCGAGTCCAACATCAAGAAGGGATGGCTCACAGAAGCTCAGGCCGCAGAGGCTCGCGAGCTGAAGGAGAAGGCTGCTGCCGAGAAGGCTGCCAACCTGCCCGCTCAGATGGTGGAGAACATCGCCAAGGGACGCGTACAGAAGTTCCTCAAGGAGAACTGCCTGGTTGACCAGGAGTTCCAGTTCGGCGAAGGCGACAAGCAGACCGTCAGCGAGTGGCTGAAGGCACAGGACAAAGAACTGAAGGTCGTTGCTTTCCAGCGCTTCACGCTTGTGGCAGAATAAAATCCAGAATAATTTTAATGAAGAAACATAACTGAATTTTTCATAATTTTATTTTGTTTTGCGTCAGTCTTTTGAGAAAAAGACTGACGTTTTTTTTGTTGTTTGACGGGAATGCACTATCTTTGTATAGGAATTATTACAAAGACTATGGCTAAAATCTATGTATTCATGGCCAACGGCTTCGAGGATGTCGAGGCTCTGGCTCCCATTGACATTCTGCGCCGTGGCGGACAAGAGGTTGTCACGGTGAGTATCAACGCCACACGCGAGGTGGAGAGCGCCCACGCTGTCACCATCCTGGCCGACACCATCCTGACCGAGGCTGGCGACTTCAGCGATGCCGACCTGCTGATGTTGCCGGGCGGCATGCCCGGCGCTGCCAACCTCGACATGACGGAGGGTGTGCGAGAGGCCCTGCTCCGCCAGGCTGCCGCCGGAAAGAAGATAGCAGCCATCTGTGCCGCACCCTTCATACTGGGCAAGCTGGGCCTGCTGAAAGGGCGTCGAGCCACCTGCTACCCCGGGTTCGAGAAACATCTTGACGGAGCCTCCTACACTGCAGAACTCGTCACCGTCGATGACAACATCATCACGGGGCGCGGCCCCGGTGCAGCCATGTCCTTTGGCTACACCCTGCTCCGCCAGCTCGGCTTCGCCGATGCTGCCGACGCCCTGCAGGAAGGCATGATGTTCAATCAGCTCATAGGCAAGAACTGATATGGATTATGCCATCATCGTTGCCGGCGGCAAGGGACTCCGCATGGGTGGAGACCTGCCGAAGCAGTTCCTGCCCATAGCAGGAAAGCCGGTTCTCATGCACACCATCGAACGGTTTCACAGCTACTCCGCCGACTTGCACATCATCCTCGTACTGCCGCGTGAGCAGCAGGACTTTTGGCGTGAGCTGTGTCAGGAGCACCAGTTTCCGCTCCCCTCTGACAATCCTCAGGAGAGTTTCTACCAACTCGTCGATGGCGGTGCCACACGCTACCACTCGTCAATGAACGGGTTGTCGGCCATTCCCCAGGATGCCGACGGCGTGGTGGGCATCCACGACGGCGTGCGTCCCTTCGTCTCCGTAGAGGTCATCGACCGCTGCTACCAGACGGCACACGAGGAGTATGCCTGCATACCCGTGCTGCCCGTCACCGACACACTGCGCTACATCGACCAGCACGGCAGCGGCAAGAACGTGCAACGCTCCGACTACCGCATCGTACAGACCCCGCAGGTCTTCGACATACAGCTGCTCAAGCAAGCCTTCGCACAGAGCTCACAGGGCACGGCCGACCCCGAGACGGCCTTCACCGACGACGCCTCCGTCGTGGAAGCCCTCGGCTGCCAGATAAGCATGGTGGAGGGCAACCGCGAGAACATCAAGATCACCACGCCCTTCGACCTCCAGCTGGCAGAGGTGTTGATGAGAAAAGGACACTGACATCATGTATCTGTTAGACCAGGACATCATGTATCTGCCCGGTATGGGACCCCGCCGCAAGGAGATATTCAACAAAGAGCTGAACATCCACACCTGGGGCGACCTGCTGGAATACTATCCCTACAAATATGTTGACCGTAGCCACATCTACACCATCAACGAACTGCAGGGAGACATGCCCTATGTGCAGCTGCGCGGCCACATCCTGAGCTTCGAGGAGTTCAGCATGGGAGCCCGCCGCAAGCGCATCGTGGCTCACTTCACCGACGGCCACGGCGTGGCCGACCTGGTATGGTTCAATGGCACGAAATATATCTACAACCAATACAAGGTGAATGAAGACTACATCGTCTTCGGCAAGCCCACCGTCTATGGCGGCCGCTTCCAGATAACCCACCCCGACATCGACCGCGCCGCCGACCTCCAACTCACGGAGATGGGCATGCAGCCCTACTACGTCACCACCGACAAGATGAAGAACAGCGGCCTGCAGAGCCGCGGCGTGGAACGACTCATCAAGTCGCTGCTGGAGAAGCTCTCACAGCCACTGCCCGAAACGCTGCCACCCTACATCACCGGACCTCTGCACCTCTGCTCACGCGACGAGGCCGTGCGCCACATCCACTACCCTCACAACACCGACGAGATGCAGCGCGCCCGACTGCGCCTGAAGTTCGAGGAGCTGTTCTATGTGCAGCTGAACATACTTCGCTATGCCTCCGACCACCGCCGGAAATATGGCGGGCACATCTTCGCAAAGGTGGGCCGACAGTTCAACGACTTCTACCACAACAACCTTCCCTTTTCCCTCACGGGCGCACAGAAGCGCGTCATGCACGAGATTCGTGAGGACATGCGCTCCGGCCGACAGATGAACCGACTGCTGCAAGGCGACGTGGGCAGCGGCAAGACCCTGGTGGCACTGATGTCGATGCTCATCGCCATCGACAACGGCTTCCAGGCCTGCATGATGGCACCTACGGAGATTCTGGCCGAACAACACCTACAGACCATCCGCGACTTCCTGCGCGACATGCCGCTGCGCGTGGAACTGCTCACCGGCATCGTCAAAGGCAAACGACGCCAGGAGGTGCTCGACGGACTTCTCGACGGCAGCATACAAATCGTGGTGGGAACCCATGCCCTCATCGAAGACCCCGTGCAGTTCAAGCGCCTCGGCCTCGCTGTCATCGACGAGCAACACCGCTTCGGCGTAGCCCAGCGGGCCAAACTGTGGAGCAAGTCCGGAATGCCTTCAACGACAGAGCCGCAGACTGCGGGAAGCCAACTTCCCCGCCCACCCCACATCCTGGTCATGACGGCAACACCCATACCGCGCACACTGGCCATGACCATCTATGGCGACCTCGACGTGAGCGTCATCGACGAGCTGCCGCCAGGCCGCAAACCCATCCAGACCATCCACAAATACGACAACCAGACGGTGAGCCTCTACGACGGCATCCGCCAGCAGATACGTCAGGGCCGCCAGGTGTATATCGTCTTTCCCCTCATCAAGGAGAGCGAGAAGAGCGACCTGAAGAACCTGGAAGAGGGCTTTGAGGCACTGAAAGACGTCTTCCCGGAGTTCAAGCTGAGCAAGGTACACGGCAAGATGAAACCCAAAGACAAGGAGGAGGAGATGCAGCGCTTCGCCCGAGGCGAGACCCAGATCCTCGTGGCCACCACCGTCATCGAGGTTGGCGTCAACGTGCCCAACGCCTCCGTCATGGTCATCCTCGACGCCCAGCGCTTCGGTCTCTCCCAGCTCCACCAGCTACGCGGCCGTGTGGGACGCGGTGCCGACCAGTCTTACTGCATCCTCGTCACCGGCTATAAACTCTCCAGCGAAACCAGCAAGCGCATCGACATCATGTGCCAGACCAACGACGGCTTCGAAATTGCCGAAGCCGACCTGAAGCTCCGCGGCCCCGGCGACCTCGAAGGAACACAGCAGAGCGGCATAGCCTTCGACCTGAAGATTGCCGACATCGCCCGCGACGGACAAATCGTACAGATGGCACGCAACGAGGCCCAGAAGATTATCAACGCCGATCCCACCTGCTCCAAAACCGAATATTCGCTGCTCTGGAAGCGCTTGCGCGAATTGCGCAAGACCAATATCAACTGGGCAGCCATCAGTTGAAATAATGACCCAGAGGAGTTCTTACTACTCTACGAAAAAAGTCCGCTCGGCCGTTGGGCCGGGCGGACTTGCTTTGAGGTTGTTGATTAACTTTCGGAAGTTATTGTGGCGGAGGCCACTGGAAAGTTAATGTCTTAACAAGGAAGATGGTTAGTCTTCCCAAAGGCTGCGGTACTTAATTGAGTAGTAGCCGGTTCCACGAGCATCTACATCCTCGGCATCGACTGTTTCGACCTGATTAACCATGTTTTCTCCTGTGGCACTAACCGTCAAGAGGCTGTTGGCAATTTTCACTTTGATGATTTCCGTATCGGGTGTTATATAATGCTTTTTCATTGTTCTTTCTTTTAAACTTTTCGTTTTTTTTACTTGATCATTACCTTCTTACCATTGATGATGTAGAGTCCACGCTTCGGAGTCTCCACCTTGCGTCCCTGCAGGTCGTAGATAGCATCCGGCTGCTGTGCAGTGCGACTGGTCACCTCGCTGACACCTGTGGTGGCACCATCGTTGAAGATGAAGGTGAACTCACGGGCACCGGAGCCAGACAGCAGAGTGTTGGCGATGGGCAGGTAAGCCTTGTTGGCAGGCATCACACCGGTATTGATCTTCTTGAACTTCCCACCACTCATGCCAAAGTTGGTGTAAGAGCCGTTCACGGTCTCCACATAGGTGGGAGCCAGGGTACCAACAAGCAGGTTGCCGGCAGGTGTCACCGTGCTCTCATCGGCCACCTTCAGGTGGTAGGTGCCAGGAGTACCATAGAGTATGAAGGGCACGCCACCGGAAATCTTACCCGTAATCCTCGTGAAGGTTACATTGGTGCCATCGACATCTGTCACGGCATAAGCCTTATACTCACTGTTCTCCTCCGTGAAGTCAAGCGGATACTCGCAGCAGAAGGTGCCATAGCCACTCGACGGAATCTTGGCATCAGGAATAGCTGGAGCCACCTCCGGCTTCTCCACCTTCACCTCATCGAGGAAGAAACGGTTTGCAGAGCAAGAGAAGGTGATCGTCATCTCTGCCGCCGTAGCCAGAATCTCATATTCGTAAGCATTCCATTTCTTTTGTGTCATTATCGCCGTGGTGGCAGAAGCATTGCCTTTGATGGTACCTCCTGTGACATTGACGGTCATTGTTGCTGACTCTTCGCTCCAAGGGGCAGCGTTGAACGTAAGTACATAGGTTGTACCCGCACTGACTGACAGGGTCGGTGTCTTTGCGGAACCTGCAGTCCCTGAAGAACCAAACTTTAGGCACTCGTTGGCTTCATAGGCATTGGTCAGTGTCCAGTCCTCAACATCAGTTACATCATCTGCAGAACTAATCGACGTGTTTGAACTTGTAGCAAATCCGTCTTCCCCATTGCCGCCTTTTGAATCACACTTCGAGAATGTTTCATTCAGCACTACTACAGCGGGAACATATCCGCTTTCGGTCTTTGCCTCGGGAGCGGTGACGGTGAGGTTGTAGGTCTTGCTAACCTCTCCGTCGAAGTTTGCCGTCTCGGGTGCGGTGAAGGTGATGGTGGTGGTGCCGACGGCCTTCGGCGTGATGGTGATGTTCTCGCCCGTAATAGCGACGGTGGCGATGGCGTCGTTGGTCTGCGTGGCAGTCACGGTGCCGTCGTAGTCGGTTGCCAAGGCTGCCTTGAGGCTGATATTGTTGCCAAAGAGTGTGCTGCCACTGCTCTGCTCTTCCTCATCGTTGTTTTGGATGGTCAGTGCCGTTGTGCCTTTCTGCACATTCAACACGGTAACGACGAAGTCTTTAGAAACCTCAACATAGTGGTCTGTATCGTCGGGAGTGATGGTAACCGTCACAGTGCTTGTGCCACCCTTTGCAGGGGTAAACGCGCCGTTCTCACCTATCGTCAGCACATCAGTGTTACTGGAAGTATAGGCCACGGTGGCAGTAAACTCTCCAGTTGCTTTTACATAGCTTGCGGAAAAATGGCCTGCATCTCCAACCTTCAACTCACTGAGGGAAACAGGTCCGCCTGTATCAGTTGCAGATAAGCTAATGTTGGTAGCTGCGGGGATGCCGTTCACGGTGATGTCGTATTGATCAGAAGCCACGTTGTAGTCGGCATCCTCAGCCACGGTAGCGGTGATGGTGGCGGTACCAATCTTCACACCCGTCACCTTACCATCGGCATCAACGGTTGCCACTGTCTCGTCACTTGAGGTGTAGGTAATGGTTCCGGCAGGGGTAGCCGTTGCAGTGTTGGTAACTGTGCCACCAACCAAGACCTCCGTCGTAGGCTCACCGAAGGACAGCGTGCGGTCATCCTTGATGGGAGTGATGGTGATAGAAGATATAACAGCATAAGAAGAACCTGTTGCAAAGGTGATTGTTGCTGTGGCGTCTTCTACTGTCAATGTTCCTTCTGTTGACGAGTTCGTACCATCAGAAATAGTCACCGTATTTGTATTCATTACTACAGAAACGACAAAGCCTTTCTTACTCTTGATGGTGGGAGAAGTCAGAACACCATCATTCTTTCTAAGCTGCAATTTCTCAGTTGAAGACAAACAATTCTCAACTGTCCAATCATATCCGCCAAAGGTATATGGGTCTTTCGAAGTATAGCTATTGCCTAAACCTGAGAAATTACTAAATGTTACCTCTCCCGTCTTCGTCAGGTCAATGACGCCAGAAGCAGAGTTGATGACGGTTACGGTGCAAGTTTCATCAGAAGAAATATTATATTTGTCTGAAGTGAAAGATGCGCTGATGGTGGCCGAACCTTTGGCGACAGCTGTTACCACGCCGTCCTCGTCAACGGTTGCCACTTCTTCGTTATCAGAAGACCAAGTAACAGTAACGTCATCAATAACATTTCCGCCCGAACTCACAGTTGCAACGAGTGTTGTTGTGGGCGTATCGTCGGCGATATCGAGTTCTGCTGTCGTCTCATTGAGAGTGATGGTAGCGGCCTTCTTGTTGACCGTTACATTGCAAACCATATCGTTGGCAGCTTGATACTCATCATCCTTTGCAGCGATGCTGGCGGTGACGGTATAGTTGCCCGGCACATTACAAGTAATCGTACCGTCGGCAGCAATCGTCAGGTTGCTTGACGAGGGCGTCAGCGTGATGGTACCCTCAAAGTCTTCATCGTCAAGCTTAGCAGTAGCTGTCAGCTTCTTGTCTGCATCACCCCACGTCATCTCAATAGACTCCGGTGACAAGGTAATCACAGGTTTCGGCAGTGCTGACACAGTGGTGCAGTAGTTGGAGTAGGAAGCGGCCACATATTTGTAAAACTTGGGGACAAAAGCACCGTTATTTGTATCTATATATCCACGAAAATCTTGACCTGTAGCATAGAAACTTAAGTATCGATTTACATAATTATCTTTAGTTACGAGATAACCACTATTGTTGAAAATCCATGATTTCCGGTTACCAGTACCGACCCTTAAATTATTGTTGCTACCCTTATCTGCAGTGGTACTGCAATATAGCCACGATTCTGTTGAGCCATTAGGATAGAAAACAAATCCATCAGTGGTATTTCCTGTAACTTTCCACTTCATGGCATCAGTTACCTCTGAAGTAATTCTGTTATCCTTAACTGTAATCTCTGCATATCCTGGGGCCTCACTGGTACCGCCATCATTTTTCATGGTATAAGTCTCTGCAGCAATAACAAAGATATCAGAAGCTGACATATCTGACAGGCTTGTCAATTCCCAACCCGTCACTGACTGATCTGAATCTGCGAACACAGCATAGTAGGTGACATCAGAAGTCCCCATCGTTGCAGAGGTAACGAACTCGGGAGCCACAGAAGCATTTGAGTATGTTGAGCCATACCATCCCACGAAGGTCATGCCGTTGATATCATCGGGGGCATCAGGGAGAGCAATCGTTGCCCCTTCTTTATAAGAAGTTGTCGTTGTTGCACCGTTCACGTTGAAGGTCACATTGTGTGTAGGAATAGCATTGACCGTTATCTGGTAGGTAGCATTTTTGGCTACGTCTCCCTCCGTATAGCTTACCGTCACGGTCTGTGTGCCAGGTGACTCCATGTCATAGCCAGTGAAAACAGCTTTGCTTGTAACATCCTTTGTGGTTTCATCTTCGTATGTAGCCGTTACGGTCATGCCTGCATGACTAAACGCATCTCCCTCACGAAAAGTCGTGGGATAGTCACCGCTAAGGGCGATAGAAGAAAGAGGAGTAGAAGAAGCTGCTTCGTATGTAACCTTAACACTCATTACATAAAGGGCCTTTTCAGCCTTACTTGGTTTTGCAACAGTAACTACAATCTCACCTGATGCTGAACCTGTAAATGTGTAATCAGTTTCTGTTGAAGAAAGACTCTGTGCGGCACCCCCAAAAGCAGTTCCACCCACGGTTACAGAGGCCGTCGCAGTCACTCCACTTGCCGTACTTGCATTTACAACGACTTTGGTGACAGTGCCACTGATGCCAGAAGTTGTCAGTGTGATATTTCCAACTGCAGCTTTATTAGTTCCATAGTGGATACCTCTTTCACGATCGTAATCAGATTCGTTTCCATCAGACGTTACGGTCCATTTGACACCGTCATCGGCTGTGCCCGAGCCATTACATTTAGATGTAAAGGTCAACGTACTTGTGTCTGCCCACACAGCATTACCCCCCCCAATGAGCAATAGCATCATGAGGAGCCATGATTTAAAATGTAATTGTTTAATCATAAGAGTTTATTATTATTTGAAAGAATACTCTTTCCGCCGAAAAGTCATGCAAAGGTAATCATTATTCAGCAACTGACAAAAAGAAATCTTTCATAATTAAAAATATATTATGAAGGATGCCCCAGGGGAGTTCTTTCTACTCTATGAAAAAAGTCCGCTCGGCCGTTGGGCCGGGCGGACTTGCTTTGAGGTTGTTGATTAACTTTCGGAAGTTATTGTAGCGGAAGCCACTGGAAAGTTAATGTCTTAACAAGGATGATGGTTAGTCTTCCCACACGCTGCGGTGCTCTACCTGGAAGGAGTTGTTCTCCCGAGACAGCACATCGTCTTCGTTTAATACCTGGTCATCACCATAGACATTCAGCGATGTCACCTGCAGCGGACTTTCGCTTTGGATATTCCCATACCTCATGATGGGTGCTATATATTTCTTTTTCATTGCTATTTCTTGATTTAATAACATATTACCTTATTATATATATATCCTCATTACTTGATGATAGCCTTCTTGCCATTGATGATATACAGGCCACGCTTCAGTGTCTCCACCTTGCGTCCCTGCAGGTCGTAGATGACACCCGACTGCTGAGCAGCGTGACTGGTCACCTCGCTGATGCCTGTGGTAGAACCACCGGCAACCATGCCGATAAACTCGCGTGCCTCACCAGCGGCCGGAATCTCGATATAAACCTTTCCAGCAGAGAGGCTCTGATCAGATGCCCAGTGATAGAAACCTACGCCATGGCTCTTGTTGGACAACACATAGATGCCATTACCCACTGCCGTGGCACCGTCGGAAATCTTCAGGCCATTGTTGGTCAGTTCCTCGACATTGCCTACCTCGTAAGCCTCAACGGTGGTCTGCACGTCAACATCCTTATGGAGCACTACTGCGGTGTGGGCAGGAACCAAGCCGTCGGCCACCTCGGTGAGCTCTACATAGTTGCCGTTGTAGTGGGCTGTGTAAACCTCTACATCGTTGGTGCTGAAATATACGTTCTTGTCTGAATGGAAGGTTGCATACTTAGCAGTAGAGATGCTTGCCTCTACTGGAACAGCCAACGTATAGACAGACTCGCCAGCAACCTTCTTGTAGAGATGGATAGCCTTCTGGCTACCATTGCTGTAGAAACGGAAGCGGTTCTGATTGCTTGCAGAGTTATATCTGAGCGTCATGGTGCTTTCCGCAAAGACAGCAGAGATGACAGCATTACCGTCTTCATCGATGCTGAAGCTGTTTGTGTACTCATCTGCATTCTCACTCTGCTTGAGGGCATTGCTGTTACTGCTAACACCAATATAAAAACCAGAGGCACTTCTCAGCTTTCCATTTTCAGTGTCGATGGTAAAGACTGCGGCATTTGTTTTAGCTGTAGCAGCAATCTTGTTATCAGAAATAACGACGTCGATAGCATTGTTCGCGGCATCCAAGGTCTCCCGACCGCCATCGAAAGCCATCTTCTCTTTCTCATAGACAATCAGATAGTCACCGCTGGTCAAATCTTCTGTAGTTGTCACCTTGTTGAAGGTGCTGCCAGACTTGGCAGTGAACATGGCGTAGAGATTCATGTCGTCGGTAACGGCAGCGTCGTTGGCAACAAACTCAGGAGCGTTCAAATCGTCGGTTGTTGACCAGCCGGCGAAGGCCATGCCGTTGACGGCCTCAGGAACGTTGAGGTTGAGAGCATCGCCATCCTTGCGCTCTACCTCTTTCCCAACGCCGGCAACAGAGTAGTGCACAGTGTGAATCTTCTTATAGGTAGCACTGATGAGCACACCATTGGCAGGCATCGTGAAGGAGTATTCCTCATTCTCATAGCTTACAGTGACAGGGTTGCTGTCAATGTCTTCTACAACCCATTCACCGAAGGCATAGCCTTCTTCCAGTTCATAAGAGATGACAACCTTCTCACCAGCCTTGGCGGATTCCTTGTCACTTGTGATGACACCGCCATCTACATCTACCACAACAACATCGTAGCTTGTTGTAGCATCGGCATAGGTTGCCTCGATCATTACCTCGCCGGCCATCTTGAAGCTGACAGGGTTGGCGGTTGCATCTTCAAGCTCTACGCCCTCCACAGTCCATGAAGTGAAGGCCCAGCCTTCTGCCGGTGTTGCGGTAAGCTCTACGGTTGCACCCTGTGCAATCTCGGTTTGTCCGTCCCAAGCCTCTCCATCAACGGTGACTGCCACGGTGCCGTGGTAGCCTGCCGTAACGTCAAGGGGATAAGTAGGAACAACACGCTTCAGAGAAACGAGCTGGTTGTTAGCACCGAACTCATAGGTGTTGCCATACTTCGTCAGATTACCATAAATCACAACGACATCGCCCACTTGAATGTCACCTTCTGAGGTGAAGTTTTCGCCGTTGTAGCTCTTACCGCGATAAGCCTGCAGCTGGTCGCCATCGGTTGTTCCGTCAGCAGAGATGTTATAGGAAATATTACCATGCTGTGAACTATAGGCGGTCACAATCTTAGAAACGATACCCGTTGCATAAACTCCTGTGACACCAGTACCAGCATCAATAGCATCAATAGCCTCAGCAACCGTGTAGGGCCGTCCCTGCGTACCGGGCTTATTGGGATCAACAACAGTCACCGTGAATGTTGCCGTTCCTCCCTGATACTCATTGGTAGCAGCGATGGTGGCCGTGATGGTGGCTGTACCATCAGCAACACCTGTAACCTGACCATTTTCATCCACCGTTGCAACCGCAGTGTTGTCAGATTCAAAGGTAACAGTTGCATTGCCAGTATTACCACTCAGTGCAGGAGCTGCGACAGTCTCTGTGACATTTACTGTCACCTCCTCTTCTGCGAAGGCAGGTTCAATAGCTATTCGAGAATCCTGAATGGTCAGTGTATAGCTTACAGAAGCTGTCTTGTAGTCATCATTACCAGCAAAGGCTGCGGTGATAGTTGTCTCGCCAACGGCTTTTACGCTCACAGTGCCATCCTTAACGGTAGCAACATTTTCATTGCTGCTGGTCCATGTAATGGGAGCAACATTATTGGGGTTTCTCAGATCCTGGCCAGTGTATCCAGCCACGATCTCTTTCGTAATAGCGTCCTCATCAAAGCTGATGCCTGCCTCTTGACGAGTGTCGGCAGCAACCGTCGTGCAGTAGCCGGAGTAGGAAGCGGCCGTGCCACTTTCCCAAGTGATGGAGAGAGTACCCAAATAAAGTGCTCCGTCTGCAGAACGAACACCAATGTATTCATAATCGCCATCAATGGTCAGTTCAGTGCTTGTACCGCACACAATCGTACCAAGCAGGTCTCCTTGGTTATTGGAGTTATACAAGTCTGTTGCATCGGTATAGGCCGTGTTCTTACCATAGATGTTGATGGTACGACCATCTGCCGTGTTTGACCACACTACGGCAACCTTCGTAGCCTTACCACCAGACGTTGTTGTGATAACACCAGAGTTGTTGTTTTTTGAACGAAGCTGGATAGCATCATTATCACCTGCACTTTGACCTGCATATACAGCGCCAGATGTTCCTGTCTTACCAGACCAAGAAGAATAAGAAGTTCCTGTAACACCTGTGAAAGCCCGATTAAGATTATCGGTAACCACCTTTAAATCACCAGCCGTTTTCTTTGCGAACACTGCATAGTAGGTGACATCGGCAGTTCCCATGGTTGCAGAGGTAACAAATTCGGGAGCTTCGTCTGTGGTTCCATTGATAGGATCTGTCGTCCAGCCTACGAATGTCTTCTCACTAATTGCCTCTGGACTTTCAGGGAATTCTATGGCTACGCCCTCTTTATAAGAATCGGACGAGGTTGCACCGTTCACATTGAAGGTCACATTGTGTGTAGGAATAGCATTGACCGTTATCTGGTAGGTCGTTTGCAGATTATTATATGTTACCGTAACGTCCTGAACACCAGGAGTTGCCATGTCGGGTGTGGAGAACTCAGCCTCATCAGTCACATCAAAATTAGTATCATCGTCATAGTTCGCCGTCACCGTCAGACCTTCATGATTAAATTCATCACCCTCGGTAAACACGGTTTGATAGTTTCCTGACAGAGTAATAGAAGAAATGGTTGCAGGAGCCATTACGTCAATTTTGTATTCAGCCGTCTTAGTAACTTCACCTTCTGTGTAACTTACGGTTACAGTCTGATTACCGGCATTGTCCATATCGTAGCCAGTGAAAGCTGCCTCGCTTGTAACATCCTTTATGGTTTCATCTTCGTATGTAGCAGTAACCGTCATGCCGTCATGATTGAAGGCATCACCAACATGGAATTCAACAGGATATTCACCACTTAGGGCAATAGAAGAAAGAGGAGAAGCAGAAGCTTTTTCGTATGTTACCTCAACACTCTTTACATAAAGGGCCTTTTTAGCACTTGACTGAGAGACGGTTACGACTATCTCACCCGATGCCGAACCTGTAAATGTGTAATTAGTTGCTGTTGAAGAAAGACTCTTTGGATCACCTCCAAAGGCTGCCCCCCCCACTGTCACATTTAGTTCCCCTGTAGTTCCGCTCGCGCCACTTGCATTCACTACAACTTGAGTGATGGTACCACTGATGCCAGAAGTTGTCAGATTGATATATCCAACTGCAGCTTTACCAGTTCCATAGTGGATACCTTTTGTACTGTCATAAGTAGATTCTGATCCATCAGACGTGACGGTCCATTTGACACCGTCTTTAGCTGTGCCCGAGCCATTACATTGAGATTCAAAGGTCAACGTACTTACGTCTGCCCACGCAGACCCGCTCCCTATGAGCAATAGCATCATGAGGAGCCACGATTTGAATTGTAGATGTTTAACCATAATTTGTTGTTTTAAAAGTATTTTTTTGTTACTGGCTACAAAGTTACACATTAAATATATATTAAGCAAATTTATTACCCTTTTCTTTCATCATCATCCTCAAATTCTTGACTCAAATCATCATAACCGAAGTATTAAAAACAAACCCGCAGCATGTCTTTACCCTTGTTATATTGTCTAAAAAAGTGTTAAGCAGACACCACTAATCACCTACAATACAAAGAATTATGTTAACTTTGCAACGATTTTGCATGGGAGAATCATGTTTTGATGATTCCCCGAACATGAACATTCAGGAACAAATGGCTACGAAGCCATGCCGTAAACCTACAAGTAATGAAAATTAAAACAACTATTAAGACGCTTGCATTTTCAGCACTCTTCACACTCATCTCGCAGCCTGCCGCTGCCCAGGACCTCTTGGCCCGTCAGGCTCCGGTAGATCGCAAGATGAAGAAGGTGGACACCCTTGCACTGCGCCATATCATTGAAAGAGAAAACTACGAGTCGCCTGCAGCAGAGCTGTATGCCGACTGGAACAACGGTCATGTGCACCTGCGTCAGAACTCACTGCCGGAAAGCTATCGCATTGACCTGAGACACTTCTGCATGCCGACGCCCAGCCGGGTGGTGACCAGCAACTACGGCCCCCGCTGGGGACGTACCCACGAGGGACTGGACATCAAGGTCTATACCGGCGACACCATACGCGCCGCATTCAGCGGCAAGGTGCGCATCGTGAAATGGGATGGCCGCGGCTACGGCAAATATATCGTCATCCGCCACAGCAACGGCCTGGAGACTGTTTATGGTCACCTGTCGAAACAACTGGTGCAGGAAAACCAGCAGGTTCGTGCTGGTGACGTCATCGGCTTAGGTGGAAACACCGGCCGCAGCCAAGGCTCACACCTCCACTTCGAGACCCTGCTCAACGGTGTCCCCGTGAACCCTGCCCTGCTCTTCGACTTCCGCAACCAGGATGTGACCGGCGACTACTATGTAGTGAACCGCGACACCTACTCCCAAGAGTCTGCCGAGGCGACACGCCTTCGCGGCAAGATGGGCAACGGCGGCTACACACCGGAGATGGTCTATGGAAACGCCATACCGGAGTTTAACCCCGCCAACCAGACCGCCTCACAACGGAGCAGCCGTTCCTCCGCTGCCAACAAGCAGTTCCATAAAGTACACAAGGGCGAGACCTTGTCGTCTATTGCCCGCAAGCGCCACACCACCGTTGACAAGCTGTGCCGTCTGAACGGCATCAGCAAGCGCTCCACCGTTCGCCCCGGACAAATCTTGAGATATTCATAAGACTACGGGGAATTCAAGAAGCTAAGTTTTTAGGATAATGGAAATATTTCTGATTAGACTTTTACAATTCATACTGGCCATCTCCTTGCTCGTGTTGCTGCACGAGGGTGGCCATTTTTTCTTCTCCAAACTTTTTGGAGTACGCGTAGAGAAATTCTATCTTTTCTTCGATGTTTCCGTGGGAAAATGGACTGGAAGCCTCTTTAAGTTCAAGCCCAAGAACAGCGATACTCAGTATGGCATAGGATGGCTGCCCCTTGGCGGCTATTGCAAGATAAGCGGCATGATTGACGAGAGCTTCGACACCGAGCAGATGAAGCAACCGGCGCAGCCGTGGGAGTTCCGAACCAAACCGGCCTGGCAACGTCTGTTCATCATGATTGGCGGTGTGCTGGTCAACTTCCTGCTGGCCTTGTTCATCTATGCCATGGTACTCTTCACTTGGGGCGACCAGTATGTCAGCACCAAGGATATGACCCTCGGCATGAAGTTCAACCAAGAAGCCAAGGAACTGGGATTCCAGGACCACGACATCCTGATAGGAACCGAGAAAGGAGCTTTCAAGGAATGGGGTGCCGACATGTTCCGCGATCTGGCAGAAGCCAAGCGTGCCGACATCATCCGCAACGGCAAGGCTATGAGCATTGAGTTGCCGGGCGACCTGAACCTGCTCGGCATGATCAAGAGCACGCCCAAGTTTGCCATGCCCTTCACCCCAGCCCGCGTAGATAGCGTGATGCCCGGCAGTCCCGCTGCCAAGGCCGGCCTGCAGCAGGGCGACCGCATACTGGCCATCAATGGCACTGCGGTGGATTCATGGAACGAATGTCAGCAGGAATTGGGCCGACTGGCCGACATGATGACAACAGCAGAGAGCAGTGCCGACAGCCTGCGCATCAGGACGGCTACCGTCGTCTTTGCCCATCATGCAGACGGACTCGCCGACAGCCTGCTCCTGGCCAAGGCCGACACCGCTACCGTGGTCTTCAACTCCGACCTCACCATGGGCATCTATGTTCCTACATTCCTCAGTCTCTATGAGCCCACCAAGGTGGAATACAGTTTCTTGGAGAGTCTGCCCGCAGGCGTAAAATACGGATGGAACATGTTAGAAGGCTATGTAGGCGACCTGAAATACCTGTTCAGTTCCGACGGAGCTAAGTCGCTCGGCGGCTTCGGTGCCATCGGCAGCATGTTCCCGCCCACCTGGAACTGGCACGCCTTCTGGCTGATGACGGCCTTCTTGAGCATCATACTCGCCTTCATGAACATCCTGCCCATCCCCGCCCTCGACGGCGGACATGTGTTGTTCCTCATCTATGAGATGGTGACCGGCAAGAAGCCCAGCGAGACATTCCTCATCCGCGCCGAATACTTCGGCTTCGGACTGGTGTTGCTACTGATGGTTGTAGCCAACCTCAACGACATTCTGCGTTGGTTAGGCTACATGTAAGAACCTCCAAGTCATGATACCACGATTCGCCAAAGCGACGAATAAGTGGTTCTTTGAGAAACTGGAAGACACGGATGCCTTCTTCCCTACCCTTGACCACAGCATCCTTACAGACGGCCCATCGGTTGTAGTTCAGGCCGATGAGACCGTTGGAAAAGTGCTTTTCCCTTATGGGATAAAGTGCACAGGAGATAGGCTTGCAGAACGAGGTCTTCCCTGTCCGGTAGGCTTTCTCCAAGGCACAGAGGCAACAGCCGCTGACCTGACGGCCGTTCATTTCCATGTCAGCATAGCAGGTGAACACACAATCCCTACCTCCGACGATGCTTGTCACCAAGTCGCCATCGCGGTCGGTGTAGGCCACTCCCTGCCGGTCGATGACTGCCTGCGCCTGTGCCGACAGGTCTTGCCAGACAGTTTCCAGTGAATCTTCAATTTCGCCGATTTCATCGAGCGTAACGGGAGCTCCCGCATCACCTTCCACACAACAGATACCCTTACATTTTTCATAATCACAACAGAAAAACTCCATCAGGATGTCTGACGACAACAACACGTCGCCCACCTGAAGGATGGGAGGAAGACCTGACTGAAGGGCAGACCCATTATTAGTATCCATTTCGTCTTACATTCAACAAAGATTACACAAAAACTGTCACAAAGATACGGTTTTATTCCAGTATGAGCAATACTATGATCGCTATTTTTTACGGAATGATTCCTGTTTATTGACAAATTGAAGCATTCTTTCTGCCAAAAACCTTTTTCAGACAGATAAATCCATATATCTTTGTGCACAGAAATACTTACTAATCAACACATAATAGGGGGAAAGTAATAAAAAAAATCCTGATGTCTATCAAACAGGCTATCTTGCTTTGCAGGATAGCCTGTTTTGTCAAGTAAACAGATTGTATATAGTTTTTAAAGTGGTTACATAGTCAGCGGTTAACCCCAAAAAACTTTACATCGTCTTTTTGCGATCTGGAAAAAAGTGTTGCCAAAAGACAGTTGTTTTCGGAGCTTCCTGATGCCGATAGCAGCCAGACTTGAAGCACCAACAATGTTCAGAATAGTGCAAAAAAAGGCCACTTTAAACTTCCAGAAGTTATCTTCCACCACCTCAAACATATATTGGTAGACAAGTTTGAAGCACTGACTTTAGTTCCTAAAATGCACGACTTTTTGCTCCTAAACGAACGACTTTGACTCCTAAAGTGAACGACTTTAGTTTCCGAAGTGAACGACTTTAGACCCTAAAGTGAACGACTTTCCGTCGAAAAGTAGCAGAGTATGGCGAAGAAGGTGATAGAACTTTCATTCTTCACTATAATCTTTGCATTTTCACTGTAAAAAGGTTGACTTTGAGGATGCGAAATACTTGCAAAATGAGGACCGTTGATTTTTAATTTTTCAAAACGCCCGAAATACTGCCCAAAATTCGAAGTTTTCTTGACAAAAATTCCTATTTAGCTTCCGCATTTTATGTTAATAGCCAAGGGAAAGTTGAGTTTACACAAGAATAAGCAGCTACCATGAAATAGGCTGTAGTCCGTTCTCCTTCAAGTAAGCGTTGCAGCGGGAGAACTGGTGCTGGCCAAACCAGCCGCCACGATTGGCCGAAAGTGGTGAGGGGTGGACAGATTCTAAAACGAGGTTTTGCGACTTATCTATCATATAGCTTTTGCCCCGTGCAAAACCACCCCAGAGCATATATACTATATGTACACGCTCGCGAGAGAGCGCACGAATGGCTGCATCGGTAAAAGTCTGCCAACCCAGCTGAGCATGGCTGTTGGCCTGATGAGCTCTGACAGTCAGCGTTGCGTTGAGAAGCAGAACACCCTGTTTTGCCCAGCGGGTGAGGTTACCACTGGTGGGTAGTGTCGTGCCGAGGTCGGCACTAATCTCCTTAAAAATATTCTGTAACGACGGAGGAAAAGGCACGCCATCCTGCACAGAGAAACTCAAGCCATGAGCCTGACCAGGCTCATGGTAAGGGTCTTGTCCGATGATGACCACCTTCACCTTGTCAAAAGGACAAAGGTTGAAGGCATTGAAGATGAGCGGACCCGGCGGATAACAGGTTCCGCCAGCATACTCCTGACGGACCGTTGCTGTCAGTCGCTCAAAGTAGGGTTGGACGAACTCGCCCTGCAGTCGTTGTTTCCAAGTTTCTTCTATTTGAACATTCATGCGTTGTCGGGAGTTTTCTGGATTGATGAAAGATGACGAAGTGTCGAAAGTTACAAAAGCAGCGTTTAGAGCTTGAGGTTGCCCAGGATGTCGCGTGTCAGCTCACGGGTAATGGTGCGCGTGGCAGCACTGGTGGCATTCTTCACGGCCCGCTCCTTAGCCGACTTACGACTTTTGGTCTTCCTGCCCGACACCTGGTCGCTCACCCAGGTGCCAAGAATGGCGGCCAAGGTTGACGTGAGGGCGGTGAGGACAGCCTTTAAGACCTTAGACAAGAGACCGGGTTTGCGGGACTTCGCAACATTCGATGTTGTAGGAGTATTCTGGTTGGAGTCTGCCTTTGAGGGCTGTGTGGAACGAGGGTCGGAAACCTCGGCAGACTGTTGCTCCAACTGCTGAAGCTGTTCGTAGGCACTGACCCGATCCACGGCCTTGTCATATTTCCCATAGAGGTCGCTCTGCTTGATGAGGTCGAGGCGTTGTCCCTCAGTGATAGCACCAATCTGTGAGAGCGGGAAGAGAATCTTCGCCCGCTCCACCATGGCCGGAGCACCCTTTTCATCGAGAAAGCTCACCAGGGCCTCTCCCGTCTCCAGGTTCATGATGGCCTCATCGGTCTTGAAGTCGGGATTGGCACGAAAGGTATCAGCCGCAGCCCTGACAGCCTTCTGGTCCTTCGGCGTATAGGCACGAAGGGCATGCTGAACGCGGTTGCCCAGCTGACCGAGAATGTTTTCAGGAATGTCTGTAGGACTCTGGGTGATGAAATAGATGCCCACGCCCTTGGAACGAATCAGACGGACAACCTGTTCTATCTTGTCGAGCAAAGCCTTGGAAGTGCCGTCGAAGAGCATGTGAGCCTCATCAAAGAAAAACACCAACTTGGGCAAGTCTTGGTCGCCGACCTCGGGTAAGGTAGTGTAGAGTTCGCTGAGCAGCCACAACAGGAAGGTGGAATAGAGCTTAGGCTGAAGCATCAGCTTGTCGGCAGCCAACACGTTCATGACACCTTTTTTCCCTTCAGGAGAGTCGGCAGGAACCGTTGTGAGCAAGTCATGGATATCGAAAGCCGGCTCACCAAAGAACTTGTCGGCACCTTGGTTCTCCATCTGCAGGAGAGCCCGTTGGATGGCACCGACTGATGCCGATGAGACATTGCCATACTTCGTGGAGTAGTCCTTGGCATGACGTGAGACTTCATCGAGCATGGAGCGCAAGTCCTTCAGGTCGAGGATGAGGAGTCCACGCTCATCAGCCACCCGAAAGACGACGTTCAACACCCCACTCTGTGTCTCGTTCAAGTCGAGCAGACGCGAGAGCAGCTGCGGTCCCATCTGTGAGACAGTGGTTCGCATGGGGTGCCCCTGCTCCCCATAGACGTCGAAGAAGCGAACAGGGCAGGACTGGAATGACATATTGGAAAAAGATTGTCCAGTGCCTGACGCCGAAGAGTCGGCAGGAAAGAATTCAGGGATTCTTTTCTCGATGAAACCGTTCATTTTGCCTGCCTGTGAGATGCCGCTCAGATCTCCCTTCATGTCGGCCATGAAACAGGGTACACCCGCCTGGCAGAAGGTTTCGGCCATGACCTGAAGGGTCACCGTCTTTCCAGTGCCCGTGGCACCGGCAATGAGTCCATGACGATTAGCCATCCTGCCATTCAGCTTCAGCTCGCCCTTCGAGCAGTGGGCGACATACAGTCCGTGTTGCTTATCATACATAATGATTGGTCTTTCTTGAACAAAAACATAGATATTCCGTATGAGCACAAAGATAAAGAAAAAACTCAAAAGGTGCAAGTAAATCATGAATAATTTGTATCTTTGCAGTCCGAATGCGCACGCCACAAAAGTGCGCTGGCAGTTAGAAATCATTAAAACAACAAAACAATAACAGCTATGGCAAAGAAAGCATTACTGATGATTCTCGACGGATGGGGAATCGGAAAACACGGTAAGGGCGACGTCATCTACAACACGCCGACCCCCTACCTCGACCTTTTGTATGCAACCAGTGCTCACTCACAGCTCCAGGCCAGCGGTGAGGACGTGGGTCTGCCCGACGGACAGATGGGTAACTCCGAGGTGGGTCACCTGAACATCGGCGCCGGACGCATTGTCTATCAGGACCTGGTGAAAATCAACCGTGCCTGCAAGGATGGCTCAATCATGGAAAATGCCCAGGTGAAGGCTGCTTACAGCTACGCTAAAGAAAAAGGCAAGAAGCTGCACCTGATGGGTCTCTGTTCGGACGGCGGCGTGCACTCCAGCCTCGACCACCTCTTTAAACTAATAGAGGTAGGAAAGGCCTACGGCCTGAAGAATCAGACCTTCGTACACTGTTTCATGGACGGTCGCGACACCGACCCGAAGTCTGGCAAGGGCTTCATTGAGCAGGTCAGCAAGGTTTGCGCAGACAACGATGCTGCCATCGCCTCCATCGTGGGCCGTTTCTATGCCATGGACCGCGACAAGCGCTGGGAGCGTGTCAAGGAAGGCTATGACCTCATCGTGAAAGGTGTGGGCAAGCAGGCTACCGACATGGTGAAGGCTATACAGGAGTCGTATGACGAGGGTGTCACCGACGAGTTCATCAAGCCTATCCACAATGCCAGTGTGAACGGCTGCATCGAAGAAGGCGACGTCGTCATCTTCATCAACTTCCGCAACGACCGCGCCAAGGAACTCACCATCGCTCTCACACAGGAAGACCTCACCGAACAGGGTATGAAGACCATTCCCGGCCTGCAATACTACTGCATGACGCCCTATGACGCTAAGTTCCAGGGCGTGCATATCCTCTTCCCCAAGGAGAACGTAGAGAACACACTCGGCGAATATCTCTCCAAGCAAGGCAAGAAACAGCTTCACACCGCTGAGACCGAGAAATATGCTCACGTCACCTTCTTCTTCAACGGCGGACGCGAGGCTCCCTACGAAGGAGAAGACCGTGTGCTGGTTCCTTCTCCGAAGGTTGCCACCTACGACCTAAAGCCGGAGATGTCGGCCTTTGAGGTAAAAGACAAACTCGTTGCTGCCATCAAGGAAGACAAATACGACTTCATCGTGGTGAACTTCGCCAATGGCGACATGGTGGGACACACCGGTGTCTATAATGCCATTGCCAAGGCTGTATGGGCCGTTGACAACTGTGTGCGCGAAGTCATTGAGGCTGCCAAGGCTACCGGCTACGAGGCAATCATCATTGCCGACCACGGCAATGCCGACAATGCCATCAACGCCGACGGCACTCCCAACACCGCCCACTCACTGAACCCCGTACCCTTCATCTACGTCACCGACAACAATTCGGCAACAGTGAAAGACGGCCGTCTGGCCGACGTTGCTCCCTCTATCCTCCACATCATGGGACTGGAGCAGCCTGCCGACATGACCGGCGAATGTTTGATTGAAGACTAAGGACTCTGAGAACTCTTTTATTAACAAGGGGAGTTAAGGCCGAGTGTTGCCTTAACTCCCCTTATCACAAACCATAAGTGCATGCAGACAGTGGTGAAGACACCATAGTGGCGACACATCACGCGAAAGCGTTCCAAGAGAGAAGCACGATGATTCTGCGTCGTCATGCCCCCCTGCAGGAAGTCGGCCACAACCAAACCGGTGTTTACGATTGGCAGCTGCCTGCGCTCACACTCCTTCATCACACGGATGCACCAGTCGAAATCGGCCGAGAAGCGATAGCGACGATCATAAGCAATGCCTCGCGCCAGGTCGGTGCGCGGATAGAAAGCTTGGTGACAGACCAGCATGCCCTGCCGGAACGAGCGCCATGTCAGCGTCTTCGGAGCCAACAAATGGCGCGGCCCCACATAGCGACGCTGTTCATCGACAATGCGTGTCTCGCCATAGAGCACACCTGCCATGGGTTCTTCAACGCACTCCGCCATGCGTTCCAAGGTGTCGATGGCAGGCAAGCTGTCACCAGCATTCAGAAACACCAGGTAGTCGCCCGTGGCATGGTGGAGTGCCTTGTTCATGGCATCATACAGTCCCTTGTCTGGCTCGGAGTTGACGATGACACGATGGCGTGAACCCTCTGAGGTGCAATGCTCCCGATAGCGTTCAACCATCGGCAGCGTATCGTCGGTACTGGCGCCGTCGATGATCAGGTGTTCGACAGCCCCGTAGGTCTGACGCGCCACACTGTCTAGTGTGGGTTGCAGTACAGAGGCAGCATTATAGGTACAGGTAATGACACAAAAGGTAATCATGACTCAGCAATTTGAGCGTTTAGACATTCCTCATAGACAGCCTTATAGCGCGCAGCAACTCGCTGCTGCGACCAGCTGACAGCCACCTTGCGGACGGCATTCTGAGCATATACATCATAGCAGTCGGCACGGAGCACCTGACGGATGCCCCGGGCCAGATCGGTGGCATCGGAAGCCTGGGCCACATAGCCGTTGGGATAGTCGCCGTCAGCATCAATCATCTCGGGGATGCCCCCCGTGGAGAACCCTACGCAGGGAGTTCCACAGGCCATGGCTTCCATGATGGTGTTGGGCAGGTTGTCCTCCAGCGACGGAAGCACATAGACATCGGCGGCCCGATAGACATCCACTATCTTCCGCTCATCGCTGACATAACCCAAGGGATAGACCGCCTGCGGGATGCTTCCCACCACCTCTTCGGCATGACCGCCAAGCACCATAACGCCATAATCCCCACACGCTTCTTCGGCAGCTAAGAGGTGCATAGCCTCCACAAAATAGTTCATTCCCTTACGCTGGTCGGTAACCTTCTGCGAAACGAAGAGGATGAGACGGCCAAGTCCGGTGGGCAGTCCAAGCCGGCGGCGAGCCTCCTCCCGATTGCCCGGACAGTAGATGGCTGTATCGATACAGTTGGGAATGCTCATCACACGCTGTCCTTGAGCCAACACACTCTCGCGAGCCTGTTCTGCCAGCCACTCACTACAGGTGACAAAGGTAACCTTACCATTGGCCAAGAGATGCTGTTTGCGAAGCATTACCTTTCGTGAGACATCATGGGATGAACCGCCACCAGGCAACAGCCGGCAATGGCCACAACCATTTTTGAAGCCGTCACACCCCCGGGCATAGTGACAGAGCGATGACAACGGCCACAGGTCGTGCATGGTCCACACCACAGGCTTACCACTCTGAAGAATACGACGAATGTCATTCAGAGAGAGCATGCCCTGGTTAATCCATTGCAGATGTACCACGTCGGCCTCACGAAACTCCGGCAGACAAGTGATATCTGTTCCGGCATTGGCCAAATCTATTTCGAAAAGACCTTGACGGGAGAAGTGCAGGTGGCAGAACACACACCAGCGCTCCCAAAGAAAGTGGAGCGACTGCAACCACCGATGGGGCAAGACTGCCACCGACGGGTTGTCAGAAAGTTTCTCTCCAACCAGCATCTTGACCTTTACGCCATGGTGCTGCAGGGCCGTCATCAGCCGATGGGAGGCCACAGCAGCCCCTCCGGTTTTCTCACTTGTATTAACTATGAGGATTCTCATATTAGTTAGATTCTCTACGCAAAGGTAATGTAAATTGGAGGAAAAACCATAGAAAAAGAGTAAAAAAGTGTTGTAACAGTCCGTTTTCACTTGACATAAATCAAGAAACCAAAGAATGATTGACAAAAATACACTTATTCTTTTGCATAATATTCAGAAACTGCTTACCTTTGCACCACAAAAAGGTTAATAGATTGTTTAGGTTAGTAGTAATAGATTTAGGTTTTTAGTTATTAGGTTTAAGGTAGATTAAACGATTGTTTAACGGATAACAATGGGTACCGTGAGGCCCCCATTCGTTTCGAAAAGATTTTTAGTTAAACATAGGCTTGTACGTCACTGCTCGTTGAGAGTAGTGACGTATTTTTTTCATAAAACCTTAGAAAAACTACACCAACAGGCAGACGGCATAGGCGGAGATGCCCTCCTGACGCCCCGTAAAGCCAAGTCGTTCGGTGGTTGTGGCCTTGATGGATATTTGGTCGGCATCGACCCCCATCACCTCAGCCAGGCATGTCTGCATGTGAGGAATATGGGGATTGAGCTTCGGACGCTCAGCACACACCGTGGCATCGATGTTTCCCACATCATATCCTTTGGCGCGAATCAGTTCCATGGTCTTGCTGAGAATCACTTTGCTGTCCATATTCAGGGTTTCGGAAGATGTATCGGGGAAGTGGTAACCAATGTCACGCATATTGGCTGCCCCCAGCAATGCGTCGCAGATGGCATGTATCAGCACATCAGCATCGCTGTGACCCTGCAGTCCCAGTGTGTGTTCAATCTTGATACCGCCCAACCATAGGTCGCGGTTTTCCACCAACTGGTGGACATCATAGCCAAATCCTACACGCATCATGTTGAGTTTTACCTTCTTCTAAACAAATCCTTGATACCATCCATGTCGAAAGCAAGGGTGAAACGCATGGTCTGATCCAACGGGTTACTCTTCGTCGTTGCGATGACATAACCTGCATCCAGCGAGAAAACATTCATGCGAAAGCCTGCGCCCACAGTAAAGTATTTTCTGTTACCCTTGTTCTCGGCTTCATAGTGATAACCGCCACGAAGGGAAAACTTGTCATGATAGATATATTCTGCGCCGATACTCCACTGGATTTCGTCCAGCTCCTCCTTAAAGCCATTGGGGGCATCGTTGAAGCTCTTGAAGATGCCACTGATGCTCGACACGTCATAATATTCTTTCTGCACGCGTGCCTCATAGTCTTCGTTCTCTTCACCCTCATTTCGCTTGGGATAGGTGGGAACGAGCAGTTTGTTGGCATCCAGAGCTATGGTGAAACGATTGTATTCATCGACAGGCACCATCAGCGAGGCACCCAGGCGCATGTTGGTGGGAATGAACTCACTGCGGTCGTCACCGCCAAAAGAAATCTTGGAACCAATATTGGAAATGTTCAATCCCAGTCCCAACTGACATTCACGGGCACCGATATTGATGTAGTTCTGGTAGTAGGCAGCCACGTCGGCAGCAAAGGCCGAGCCAGGCGACGTGTCACTCGTGTAGTCGTAGGTCAGGTCGGAGTATATCCAGCGTACGGCAGCCGCCAGAGAGAACTTCTCACTGAGCATCAGCGAGTAGGCCACGTCGAGCGACATCTCATACGGATTGATGGTCTGGGCATTGGAATAGTCGATGTTGGAATAGTCGCCACCCGACACGGAATAGTTGGTCATGACCTCTCCCAATGAGAAATAGCGCAGCGAGGCACTCACCGCCGAGTAGTTACCGATGCGATAGTAGCCGGCAAGATAGGCCAGGTCGATGTCGTTGACCAGCTGGCGCAGCCATGGTGTATAGTTCAGCGATACCCCGGCACGCGAGATGGTAAACGGATATTTGGCCGGATTCCAGTATTGTGAAACCACGTCAGGGTCGGTGGCAGCACCCACATCACCCATACCGGCAGCACGGGCATCGGGAGCGATGGTCTGCGAGGTAACAGCGGTGTTCACCGGGTTGAACATGTTTTCCTTGTCCTGTGCCGATACAGCGAGAGGCAAGAGGGCTAAAGGCCAGCACAACAATGCCAGCCTCAGCATACGGTTCGTCGTATGTTTGTTTGTCTTGTTCATCCTAATTTATCAACTTTACGCAAATACAATAACGGAAAGTTTTGAATTTTATTATATAATCACTATCTTCCGTGTCTTGGAAACCCTGTCACTGCCGTCAGAAGATACACGCACTCTGTAGAGATAGACTCCCGTCTGCAGGCGTGCACCTCCGTCAACGGTCAAGTCCCAGTCAATGGTATAGGCTCCGTCCGTAGAGATGCCACTCTCCTGGTGTTTCCAGAGCATGCGGCCACTCATATCAAAGATATCGAGTTCCACATCCATGGTGCTTCCCGTGCGGTCGTTGCTGATGATAAAGGTCGTAGAGGTCGTGGCTGGATTTTGTGTGCAGTCAACACCGAAAAGAGCCGGTTGCAATCCGCGCAACACCTGGAAGGTCAGTTCTGTAGTGGTGGGATTATTTAAGACATCCCATGCTCTGAAGAGCAACCTGTGAGGTCCCGGCTCCAGTTCTGGAATGCTGTAGAAAGTTGTGCCACTGGTGTAGCTGCCAAAGTCGAACTGGAAATTATCATTCAGAATATAGGTGCGCTCCGTCTTTCCATCGATAACAAGCTGCAGGTCATGGCCGATGCCATTTCCACTGGCATTGATGCCGTCGTGGTCGGTAATTTCCGCCACAAAGAAGGGAGTGGGATTCACATTGCCGCCATTGACAAAAGAGGGTGAATTCAGATAACAGTACACGGAGGGACCGATGGAGTCGTTGCCTGCCGTCTCGGTGCCACCGATGAGGAAGTTCTCGTTTTGGCCGTTCACACATGTCTGCTTGTCCCTGCTGATGGCAAAAAGGCTCATCTGTCCGCTGGCATCCGAATATTTGATGTCCATGGGAACGGCAAAAGAAATATCGAACTTTCCCTGCCGGACGCTATCGGAACCACTATAGAGATTCTTGGTGCGGTCGTAATAGGCAAAAGCTGTATCGGCCATTTCCCCTGGCGTCTTGTCGTTTTGTTTGCAGACAATGATTTCGCGGGCATCTCGAATAAGCGCCGTCACCACACCATTGAAGTTGCTGTCGCCTTCGATGTGACCCTCCACCCGAGCCACAGAGCCCGCCTTGAGTTGCGGTTGCCGCTCTTCAGTAGGCGCCACACCATTGATAGCATCTACGACAACGCGATTGCGAGAAATCTGCAAGGCCAGTGCCGGATCGCCAAGGAGGGAATACTGAAGTTTATTGTCGGTATCATCAGCACCGGAGGTAATCATCTGCACCTTGGCCAACCGTTGTGCTTCGCCAATGGTGACAGGCTTCCCATCATCGCCGAAGCTGAGCACATAGCGCGTGAAGGCCATGTCGATAGGTTCGTTACGGTTGGCATACACCGTGCGCGTAGTACCCCAGAATGCCATGGTGCCACCCTTGTTGTTGAGCAAGGCCGACTCGCCAATGGTCTCGGTGGCACCGTCGAAAGGCATGATATCACACGATGCCGTAATCCACAGCGGCATGGTGGTATTGCTGAACGTCATGAAGTCACGCAAATTCAAAACAGCCTCATGGGAAATCTGGTCTGCACGGCCGTGTCCGGCATAGTTCATCATCAACGCTCCGTTTGTCTGATATTGTTTGATTGCCTTGGTCACATCGGGATAGTTGGCTCCTGTCGATGTCGTCACACGGTTGTAGGCATCCCACATGATCTTTCTCACCACATAGCCAGGATATCGCGCTAACACATCTTCAGCAATGCGGTTGGCGGTCATCATGTGGATGTCTTTGTTACCGTCGTCACCCATGAAGACAAGTGTGTTCTGCCAAGAACCTCCATGAGTGTTGGTGGCATAATCGATAGTCTTATCGACCAGCACCTTGGCATCCTCAGCCGTTGTCACAGGGAAGCGTCCGACGGCAATGTCGGGTGTACCGGTAGAATAGACCAAATAGTTCTCCGGGTAGCTGCCGCGGATAAGCTGTTCACCCTCATCCATCAGACAGAAGAAATCATCGGAGACAATGCTATGCAGCTCGCTGAAAGAGTTCTCACTCTCGTAGCAGAGCAGGTAGTCATCGGGCGACTTCTGACGCCAGAGTGAAGTATTCATGCGGTTGTCCCAGGCACAGTCGCCAAAAAGCAACAGGTAGCGCGGCAGGTCGCCGTCGGTCTCTGCCCGGTCGTAGAGCATCTTCATGTATCGTCGGTAAGCACTGGCATCTGGTGTCCCGCTGCTGAACTCGTTGATGAGTTCGTCACTGGGCACCACGTTGACCCGCAGACCATCATGCTGGCGATGGAAATCGGCCAGGCGATTGGCCTGCTTGAGCAGTTTCTGCGTTGTGGGAATGATGATGACCATGTCACAGGCAGGGTCTCCATGGTGGTCCTGATTGGTGATATTATAGACATACTCTGCTGCAGGCACCCCTCCCTGTCGAAGGTCAGGAGCCGGGCGTGGCTTGTCCATCGTCAAGGCAATATAATCTAAGCGAACAGGACCACCATCTGTGGTCGTTATCTTCACCTCGTTAGAAGTCAGGATGGAATCCACCCTGAAGGAACGGGTAGATGCTGCTCCATTGTCGTGATCCATATCGCGAATGGTGACGCTGATTGTGCCAAGCTGACGACCATTGATGGCAACATTGACCTTGCTGGCGATGCCTGCCGAGACGACCACAGTGACATAGCCTGCCGTTACAGAAGTGTTACCACTCAAAGTCCAGCTCTTAGACTGTCCCTGTGTCACCGGTGAACTCTCATAGAGGTTGCGCCCACCCTGAAACCATGCATAGTCGTCCACCTCGTGCAAGGTATGATAGTCGTCAGCAGCAGGATAACAGGTTGCCATGAAGGCTGCAGAGTCGAGGGTTGCAGGGGCTTCATCACTTTGCGTGATGAAATAATAGCCATAATTACTATAAGGATTGCGCGTGCGCGTGACAACACTGTTGTTGGCCCAGCTGACGGGGCCCTGTGCATAGAAGAAACGGCGACCGCCAACATTGCAGACAGGTACTTCCTTGAGGTCATCGTAGGCGATGAGGTCGGCTTCGCTGAGGACTTCATTCTGCAAGGCACCACCATATCCATAAACCTTCACCTTACTGAAATCGCTGAAACCCGCACGTCGCGCCACATCGGCCGTCAGCTCATAGATGCCCGACGACGGCACCCGAATCTTAGCCCATGTGCCCGAGGCCAGCACGGAATAGCTGGCATAGCGAGAAGCCTTAGAAGATGTGCGGGCGGCATTGGTCTTTCGTAAAGAACGCTTCAGCGGCATTGCCTCACGTTTCAGCATGAAGCTGACCAAGATCTGATAGCGTCCATCACGAAACACATACGGACAGAAGTCCACCTCCAACATGCCCTGACGACGCGTGACGGATACATGCTGTTCCACCTTTGGAAGCGCCTGTAGAGGTTCGGATGAGAGCTGGCGGTATCGAGCGATGTCCGCCGGTGACATATCGATGAATTCGGGATAAAGGATTGAAACGGTGTAGAGGGAATCCTCATACTGTCCTGTGAGCGGAAAGGCATGATGGAAGCGAGGCAGTTTCTCATCGGCACTCACCTGCGCGGTGGTGAGATTGAAGAACTGTTGTGCTTCTGCCGGCAATGCCAGCAGAAGCAGCACAAAGACTGAAAAAGAAAATATACTCGTTCTCTTCATATCACACCTATTACCTATGACCTGACGGTGACTACCTTGCGTAGAAGTCGAGGACCTTCCGTTCCTCCAGCCATCCCTCCAGATGGTCGCCCACACGAATGGGACCTACCCCTGCCGGGGTACCCGTGAAGAGCAGGTCACCCGTCTTCAGGGTGAAGAAACGACTGATATAGGCTATCAACTCGTCCACTCGGTAGAGCATGTCACAGGAACAGCCCTCCTGAACCGTCTGACCGTTGATGTCAAGATGGAAGCGCAACGCCTGAACGTCACGAAACTTATCCACCTCAACCCACTCGCCGATAGCAGCTGAGCCATCGAACCCTTTACACAGCTCCCACGGCTGTCCAGCCTGACTGAGCTTTCGCTGCAGTTCGCGGGCAGTAAAGTCAATGCCTACGGTTACGGCATCATAGTAGCGGTGGGCAAAACGCTCGGGAATGGTCTTGCCCAAGCGACAGATACGCACCACCAGTTCCGTCTCGTAGTCAATACGTCCCAATTCGTCAGGTACGAAGAATGGCTTATGGTCTTTCAGCAGGGCCGAGTCGGCCTTGGTAAAAATCACAGGCTCATCTGTTTTTAATAACGTGCCATGCAACTCTTTATTGTGTTGGGCATAGTTCATGCCTACAGCAAAAATCTTCATTCCTTATTCGTGGTGGGATGAATAGTTTCTCGATAAAACCGTTTCTTTTTGCCTATTTGGCAAGATGACGGTAATATTCACATGCTGCCAGCAAGAATGCTCCTGTCCCAAAGTTGGTGACCGACTTCTGGTCAACGACCTGTCCGGGGATAGCCTTCTCACCAATGGGCTGTGTGTAGCCCACAGTGCCGTCAGGTTGCAGAGCTATCGTTGCCAGGTAGTTCCATGCCTTATCTACCACCAGCTGGTATTTCTTGGCATCGAGGTAACCGTTGTTGATGCCCCACTGCAGGCCATAGGCAAAAAGTGCTGTTCCAGAGGTCTCGCGTCCAGGAGCCTGCTCGGGGTCGGCCATGGAGCGTGTCCAGTAGCCTTCCTCCTGTTGCAAGTCGGCAACGGCAGCGGCCTGCCGCTGATAGTACTGAATATATTCCTTGCGATGGGCATCACTTTTGGGAAGGTCTTTGAGCACCTTGGCAAAGGCCGCCAGTACCCATCCGTCACCACGGGCCCAGAAGTCTTTCTTCCCGGCAGCGGTCTTATGCTTCGGATAGACATATTTTCCATCACGGAAGTAAAGTCCGGTCTCTTCATCATACATGATGCCGTTAGCATATTTCCAGTTCTGGTACATCTTCTCCAGATATTTAGCATCGCCCGTGAGTTTATACATCTTGGTCATCACAGGCATCACCATATACAAGGCATCGGCCCACCACCAGAAATCGCTGTCGGCGGCATCAGCCTCGAAACCCATCACCTCACGGGCACGGGCTGTCTTGTAGTCGGCAGGATAGACGGTGTTCAGGTCGAGGTAGGTCTGGAAACATATCTGCCAGTCACCGAAGAGGGCATGCTGCATGGATTCGCCGTACTGCTTATACAGCCACTTGCTGCTGTCTTTCTCACGGGCGCCCTGCCAATGGTTCTTGTCGGCCCATTCCTTGGAATAGTTGTACCAGGCCAGATTCTTGAACAGGAAGAAGGCCTCCATGTTTCCAGTATGATAGACAGCAGGGTCCCAGAACGACCGTTCTTGTCCGTGGTTGCGCTGCCAGGTGTTATTCACCTGATAGACGATATCCTTTACTTCTTCCCGAGTCCAGTCTTTGGCATTGGCCTGAAGGGACAGGAGCAGGAAGAGCACCCATCCCCAGTTCCGTCTTGTCAGACGGAGGGTTATATTTCTATATTTCATCGTCAACTTTTTCAATATTCATGTTTAAACAGAAAGACGTTCATTCATCACCACTTGTCCTTGGTCTGTATATCATCGGCCCAGCGGTGGTCTTTTGGGAAAGGCTGTCCGCCCCAGGCCTTCACCTGTGTCCAAGGCTGCGCCTCACAGGTCCAGAAATCATGGTCGGCAGGCAGGCCAAGCGGCATGAACGACAAGCTGGTCATGTAGAGAGAGCCGTTGTTGGTGTACCAGTCGGCGGTCTCGGGCTGATGTCCGCAGAAGCCAATAGTCAGGAATCCGGCGTCATTGTAATTGTTCTGGATGTCGAACATGCGATGCATGCACTTGGTCAGGGCTGCACGCACCTGACCGTTGGAGAGTTCTTTCGGCAGTTTCTGATACCATGCCATCAGGGCCAACGGCTGCAGGGCTGCCAGTCTGTAGGGCGTGGAACGTCCGATGACGGGGAAAGTTCCCTCTGGCGAGATGAAACGCTCCAGGATGATGGCAAACTTCTGTGCACGTTTCAGGGCTCGGTCATAATATTTCTTGTATTCCAGGCGTGTGCCGTTCTGCTTGGCATCAATCATATTCTGCAGTGTCTCCAGATACATGGCATGGAACACATAGCTGCTATAGTAGTCGAAAGCAAAGACGGGACCGTCGGCATACCAGCCGTCGCCCACATACCACTCCTCGGTCTTGCGGATGGGCATCATCACGCGGAAGTCATCATACTCCTTGAGGCCTGCGGCCTTGGCGATGAAGCTTTCAATGGTGGAGGAGAAGAGGAACCAGTTGGTGTAGGGTGGCTCATACTTACGAAGCATCTTAAATTCCTTGATGTAGCGTTCCTTCGTCACATTGTCCAGCGGAACCCACAGGGCGTCGTAGGCACGGATAAACGATTCGGCGATGTAGGCGGCATCTACCAAGTTCTGTCCGCTGACACCCCAGCAGAGATAGTCGGGAGATTCTGGATCAACACTGTGCTTGTAGGAAGCCAAGGCCCATTCGCGCAGCTGCTTGCGTTGCTGTCCCTCTGCCGTGTCATCGTCGGGCAGAGCCAGCCAGGGGGCTATGCCTGCCATGAGACGGCCGAAGGTCTCCATATAGACCACCTTTCGGTTGCGGTTGTCAAACGAAGGACTGAACTCCGTCTTCATATTCTTCTGCAGTTCGCCTTTTGCCATGTTCTCCAACACTGGCTGAGCCATCTTATAGGCTTGCTGACACCAGTATTCGCGGTCGCTTATGACCTTCTCTTGTTTCTTTTTGGCCGCAGCTGACAGGGGCAGCATGACAGCCAGCATGATAACCAATGTACTGTTAAGGATTTTTCTCATGATGGTAGTTTGATTGTATTGATTATAAATTTTTGTGCACAAAATTACAAAATAAGTGAGAGAAACAGAAAGAAAAAGTTTTTTTTCTTTCTGTTTCTTATCTTGTCCTTAGCCGCAAAGACGTTCGAAGAATACCATGATGTCCTCCCAGGTCTTAAATTCGTCGCTACCATATTCGATACAGGTACCCATAAACGACCTGTCGGGCTCGGGCGTTATCAAATAGTCACCGTAAAGAAGGTCAGTGCGGTTGGTAAAGACCAGACGATTGTAGGCGGGTGTGCTGACATACTGTTCCACCCACTGCTCCACCTTATTTATATATAAGGGGTTGGCCGTGGGAGCCGGAGCCACGATGAAGACCTGGTAGCGCTCAATCAACAGCTCTATAGCTTTGCGCATGCTGGATGTGGGCTTCCCATAGCTGTCTGTCAGGGTGTCGAAGGCGACATAAGCCACCTCGCGCTCCCGTTTCTCCTGCCGGTCATCAATCCAACGGATGACAGGTACCACCCCATGCATAAAAGAGTGGTCATCCATGCGGTGCTCACCATGGAAGCACACAACCTGCGGATAATGCTCTTGAAAAAGATCACGGGTGTGTACCAAAGGGTCTTTATCACCAAAGAGTCCGAAGACACGTTTCCGCTCCTCATCGGTGACATTGGAGAAACATTGTTCACTCACTTCCCGATATTCCTTTACCAGCGACTTGTCAACATAAAACTCCTGTATGCCATCCTGACGGGGAGAGAAAAACTGTTGTTTTCCCGTCAGGCCATGCTTCTGCATCGTGTCGGCAATCCGGAAAGCAGGATTTATCAAAATACGGTCGAAACCATAGAGCATCTCCGCATACATGCCTCCCATCGATGTGCCGATGATGAGGTCGGGCAGCTCTTCCTGACATTTTTCACGAAGCAAAGCTATGGCCTCTGCCGGATGCAATGGCAGGTCATAGGCCACCACCTCAGTCTGCGGAAAGGTCTGGCGGATACGGCTGACCGTGCCCGACTGGGCAGACGAGCCAAAACCATGAACATACATTATCTTCTTGCCCGACATCAGGTCGGGGAACTGCTTTATGTAAGGATTTTCTGCCATTCTATAACGGATAAGTGATAGGCAAAGATACAAACTTTTTTTGGGAAAAACCTCATAACCTCCCGATTTTAACGTGTTTTATTTTGCACCGTCAAAATAAAAAATACAGAGATGAGAACAGAAAGATGTATCATAGAAGAAAAAATTAATAAAAACTTGGAATATCTACATAACTTTACAGCCAAATTCGTAAAAAACATAAATATAAGGGAAATAAACGGGCTACTTTGGCATAGCGTGAAATGAAATCACTATCTTTGTAGCACAAAACTGCTATAAATATGGAACTGGTAAACAGAATAAAGATGGTCCTCTTTGAGAAGAAGCGTACCAGCAAGTGGCTTTCAGAGCAACTTGGGGTTAATCCGTCAACAGTAAGCAAGTGGTGTACCAACACCTCCCAGCCCGATATTGCCTGCCTACTTAGAATTGCAGATTTACTTGAGGTGGACATCAAAGAATTACTCGTCAGAGAGTATAAACAGTACCTTCTATCACAGGAATCAAAATAGATTACCACTATAGTGATTTAAGGTAATACAGCTATCTAATAGATATTAGAGTTATTGTTGAAAATGAAAGCTGATCAGAACATCAATAAAGATAGCGGTAATCATTACCCGAAGTTTGCGAACTTTGGCGAATACTTGTTCTGGTCGTATGCCCGCTCGGCTATGCCGCTTTGCCCTGCAAAGAACTTGCAGATGCTTTGTGCTGCACTCAATATGGGCAAGACGAAATATGATAAATCATGCTATATGATACGCGCCAAGGCTTTCAAGGCTTATAAAGAAGGGCGGTGGAACATTCACGATTTGCTGGAGTTCAACGTAGCGAAGATAAAGGAGAACAACTACTGCTGGTATTGTGGCAAGGAAATGGAACCGTCGAAGTTGACAAAAGATCATATCTTTCCAAGGAGCAAGGGCGGTGCCAACGATATGGATAATATCATCATGGTGTGCAAGTCCTGCAACTCTTCGAAAGGCAACATGGACTTGTTTGAATGGTATTGTGAAGTGCGCAAGGAGTGGCCTCCTCTCAATATACTCATACACTATTTGAAGAATATATATTTGTATAGCGTAGAAAATGAATTGATGGATAAGCATGCTGAGGAAATGGATGCAATGGAATTGCCATTCAAATGGCAGTACATCCCTCTCGACTATCCACAACCAGAAGTTTATATGTAACAATCAATAATTCTCATTATATGCCACAATATTCTGTAAATAACCTCACTATTGACAATGTTCTTGGATTCATAAAGAACAAGGAGATTTCTATTCCTGAGATACAGCGTCCTTTTGTATGGAAAGGTGACCAAATACGCGACTTGATAGATTCACTTTATAATGGCTATCCTATCGGTTATCTGATTATCTGGCAAAATCCAGATA
>Ga0247611_10000462_pt1 | contig 82467 bp, 82 predicted proteins | sample 177DNAGHGhighgp2_FD_192422 | JGI IMG/M metagenome (GOLD analysis project Ga0247611, IMG submission 192422) | Sheep rumen microbial communities from Palmerston North, Manawatu-Wanganui, New Zealand - 1770 DNA GHGhigh gp2 | ecosystem: Host-associated > Mammals > Digestive system > Stomach > Rumen... | reverse complement strand
AGTTATAGATATTTCATATGCTATTGTAAGTGCTGCTTTTGCTGTTCCTGATACTGAAAAATCAAAGTGTGTTGTACTACTATATCCATTTGATGTTGGCATTGCATTTGTTATTACTACATTATTTGATGGCTCTTGAAAACTCATTGTTATTGTTCCTGATGAGATGCTATTATTTCCTCCACTTGTTGTTTGACTAAATCCTGCATATGTTATTCCAATTACTAATACTGTTAGTATAATAATTCCTAGTATGGTTATTAATATTTGATTTCTTTTTACTTTATCTAACATAAATATCATCCTTCTCTAGATTAATAATAACATAAAAATTAGTTTACAACAATAACTAAAAAACCATTAATGTTAATTTTAATTAACCTTTTATGCTTACATTTTGCTTTAATTGTGGCTTGTCAGACTAGGTATCCAATACTGACACTCATACATGTTCTTTTAAAGACTGAAATAACTTTTACATTTTAATATTTATTTGTTCTCTAATCTTTTGTTTTCATCTATATATTTATAGTTTAATGCATTTGCTTTTGAAATAGCAATTTTACTTGTAGCTTTTTAATATGACTTTCTGGCATCTTTTGCAACATTTGACACATAAAAAAGACTATTAATGTAAATAGTCATTTGTTTCAGTATTAAGTTTTAAATCTGCAAATACTTTCTTTTGATACAAAAAGTATCCTGCAACTCCTATCATTGAAGCATTATCTGTACAATTTCTAATTTTTGGATAAGAGAATGAAAAGTTATACTCTTTAGACAATTTTTCAAACTCTTCTCTTAAACCTAAATTTGCAGCAACTCCACCCGCTAATATCAAATTATGAACATTATATTTATCCATAGCTTTAATTGTTTTAGTAGTTAGAGATTTAATAACTACATCTTGAAACGATGCTGCAAGGTCTTCCTTATTTATTTTATTTCCACGCTGCTCTTCATTGTGAACTAAGTTAATAACCGCACTTTTTAATCCACTAAAGCTAAAATTAAAACTATCATCATTTAGTGGTATTGGTAAATTGTATGTTTTCTTACCAACATGTGCCATCTTATCAATAACTGGTCCTCCAGGATAAGGAACATCAATAACACGAGCTACTTTGTCATAACATTCGCCAACAGCATCATCAAGTGTTCCACCAAGTCTTAGGAAGTCATAATGGTCTTTCATTAGAACAAGTTCTGTATGACCACCACTAACTACTAAACAAATAAGCGGAAAAGTAAGTTTTTTCTCTAAGTTATTAGCATAAATATGACCTGCAATGTGGTTGACTGGTATTAGTGGTTTTCCGCTAACTAAAGATAAAGTCTTAGCAGCTTCTAAACCTACTAATAATGACCCATTAAGGCCAGGGCCATAAGTAACCGCAATCGCTGTAATGTCATCCATTTTCATATTAGCTTCCTTAAAACATTCTTCTATTACTTTAGTGATGTTCAAAACATGATTCCTACTTGCAATCTCTGGTACTACACCGCCATATAGTGTATGAATATCAATCTGACTTAAAATAATAGACGCTATTTCTTCTTCACCATTTTTAATGATTGCTACACTTGTCTCATCACAACTAGATTCTATTCCTAATATATAAACATCTTTCATTATACCAACTTCTTTTCCATCAATATTCCATCTATTCCATCATAGTATTTTTCTCTTTTAGCAACCTCTTTAAAACCATATTTTTTGTAAATATGAATTGCAGGGTCATTATCACACCTAACCTCTAAAGTTATATTAATCATACCCTGTTTTTCAGCATAATCAATTAAATAATCTAGTAACTTAGACCCAATATGACTATTTCTAAACTCTTCTTTAACAAAGAAAGCACTTATTTCAATTCTATCATATAAAACTTCATAAAATATATAGCCTTTATCATCGTAAATAAGCTTTCTTAAAAAGGGATTATCACTTTCTATTTCTTCTTCTCTAATCATTATTTAAATTCTCCTCTGCCTCAGTCTTTTTCAAGTAATTTGGGGCAAATAAATGAGGGTTAACTTCTTCCTTTTTTAAATATTTTAACATATTATTTATATCTGGTTCTTGATATGTAACATCAATGTTTTTAATATTATCATTTGATACCATTAAATAACTACCATCAAGAAGTTTTACTCTATCAACAAGTTCATCTAACTTGATATATTGTTCTTCTAAGATAACATTATAATTCTTATCGTAAATAGAAGAATAAACATAACCTCTTCTAGCATCAATCATTGGAACAATGTAATCATAATCTTTTACACCAGATGCCATAAAATATAAACTAGATACTGGTATAACATTAATATTCATCATCCAAGCATATACTTTGGCAATTGTAACACCTACTCTTATGCCTGTAAAAGATCCAGGACCATTTACACAATATATTTTAGATATGTCTTTAGGATTGATACTAGCTTTTTTTAATAATTCATCAATCTTACTAGTGGTAACTCTTGAGATATCACAATCTAATTTCTCACGATAAAAATCTACTACTACATCATCTCTAGTAATAGCAATTGTTAAATATTTAGAAGATGTATCTAAAAAAAGGCCCATCATAGGACGGCCTCACATATATCTTCATACATTTTACCAATTGGTCTTATAATTAATACTCTTGTATCATCATCAACTATACCAATTTTAATATCAAGTCTTTCTTCAGGCAAAATATCTTTAATCATATCAGCCCATTCGATGATTGTTACACCATCTTTATCAAAATATTCTTCAATATTAATATCCTTTGGTCCATCATCTAAACGATAAACATCCATATGATATAAAGGCATCTCTCCACCATAATATTCTTTAATAATTGTAAATGTTGGAGATGTAACTGGTTCTTTTATACCTAATGCATCGGCAAATCCTTTTGTAAACGTTGTTTTCCCACTACCTAAATCTCCTGATAAACAAATAACCATATTAGGAAACTTCTCAGATTCAAAGTTTTGTGCTAATAAAATTGTCTCTTTTTCACTCTTAGTAGTTATTTTATATTCCATTTGTATCACCAAAAACATTTTAACATACTATTTTTATTTAGTTCAATATCTTTTTATGATTTTACACACTAATAAAAAAAGTAGACACTTTTTGGTGTCTACTTAATCTCTATTTTTTTCTTAGTTGAAGCAGGTACTTTCTTTGGAATAACGAGATTTAATGTGCCATTTTTAAATTCAGCTTTAATATTATCAGTGTCCATATCTCCAACATAGAATTTTCTTTTATACTCTCCATAAGTTCTTTCTCTTCTGATGTAATGTTTCTTTTCTTCATCTTTAGAAGCGGATTTAGAGGCGGAAATTGTTAAATAGTCATTATCACACTCAATATTAACATCTTCCTTGTCAAATCCAGGGATATCCATTACAACATGATAATTATTGTCCTTCTCATAAATGTCACATCTCATACTATTAACGGTTTTTTCTGGGAAAAAATCATCAAAAAAATCATCTAAATAAAATTTTCTTGGTATTAAATCCATAATACACCTCTCCTTTCATTATCAATATTAGCACCATTTTTAGCACTCGTCAATACCTAGTGCTAATTTTTTATTTTTTTTACTTTTTTAGTATACAACATAATATTTATAGTATATAATTATTAAACGATTATTCTTATTGGCAAAATGAAAGATAAGTTTTATAATAAATATGTGACGTAAAGAGGTGGTAGTTGTGAATGAAGATAATGATAAGTTTTTACCTAATTTTATAATATTTATATGCTATATTTTAATTGCCGTATCCATAGTAGTTATTTTAGGTCATAATACTATCACTAACTTATATACAAGAGATAATGTTGAACATTCTATTAATGAAGTTAATGTTTTCCAAATACCTCTTGAACAGTTAATTGATTCTGATCTTTTTGGTGAAAAATTTAAACTAAAAGATCATGACGTTTACGATCTTGTTCTATTTATTTCCAAAGAATATAAAATAAATACTAATATTGTTAAAGATATATTAGCTGATTCAAGATTGCGTAAGAATGCTTTTAAATCTTTATATTCAAATGTCAAAAAGAATTATTTTTTACCAAGTGATATTAATGAATTAATTGAAAAAATAATTGAAGAACATGAATTTAAAAATAGTATAGTTTTACCACAAAAACTAAAAGATCAATTATCAACCATTATGTTAAGTTATACAAGACTATTAAGTGATATGTCTTTTGCTAAAAGCGAAAAAAGTAAAGAAAATTTCTTTATCTGCTACTCTATAATTATTGCATCATTAGTTATTACAGCATCAGTTCTAGTTATATCAATAATTACTAAAGATAAGGTTTATGCTCTTAAAAAAGTAGGTTTATTTGGTACTATAATTGCCGCTTTAACACTTTTATATTCCATCATTCAAGAAAGTATGTTTATTGTAATGCAATACAAATTTGCATCATATAGTTATGCTGTTGATGGTTTAGGAACATTATTATTTAAATCTATTTTTATTCATGGATTATTACTATTATTTATAGGCGTTATTCTTCTTTTATTTGCAAAAGATTTTATGGCTTTAGACAAAGATATTAAATTAGGTAAAAAAAGAGAAAAGAAAGAAAAAATAGTAAAAGAGAAAAAAGAAAGAAAATTAAAAATAAACTTTAAACTTCCTAAAAAAGAAAAGAAAGAGAAAATTAAAAAGAAAAAAAATAAAAAGAAAAGAGAATTTAAATTTAATTTTAATTTTCCTAAACAAGATAAGAAAAAGAAAGATAAAAAGAAAAAAAATAAAGTTAAGAAAGAAAAAGAAAAGAAAGAAAGAAAAAAACTAGACTTTTCTAAAATTAAAGAAAAACTTTCTAACACATTCAATAAAGTTAATAATAGTTACTTAGATATAGGTAGTATCTTTAAAAAGAAAAAATAAAATAAGGAGCACTGCTCCTTATTTTTTTAATATTATAAAATCACATATCTTCTTTGAAGCATCAAAAGAAATATTTTTTATTTGATTTCTAATAATCAGTTCTCTTTTTTTATCATTATTTAACAAATACACTGTCTTACTAACTACTTCATCAATATCCTTAGCCACAAGCGACATACCCTTCTTTTCAAAAAGAGAAGCATTAATTGTTTCACATCCTGGAATAGGCATCGTATGAATAAGTGGTATTCTTTTAACAGCAGCTTCTGTTGAAGATAAACCACCTGGTTTTGATAATAAGAGATCTGAAGCATCCATATATAATTCAACTTTGTTAGTAAAACCAACAGGTATTACCTTCTCACTATTAAAGCATGCGCTTATATCACTTTTAAGTTCTTTATTCTTGCCAGCTAAAGCAACAATAACTGTATCATTATCCACTTTATTTATAAGTTCATTGATTATCCCAATTACATTACCACAACCTACTCCACCAGTCATAATTAAAATAATTTTTTCCTTAAGTGGTAAGCCCAACTTTTCCCTACACTCTTTCTTATCATATTTATATCTAAATTTAGATGATACAGGAACACCTGTTACAATAATTTTACTCTTAGGAATTTTTTTCTTTTCAAATTCCTTTACTAAGCTAGAATCAGGTATAAAATAGTAATCAAGTCTAGTTTCCTCAATAAATGGAATAGCTGTGTAATCTGTTAAAATACTATAAGTCTTAGCCTTCAATTTTTTTATTCTTTTTAAATATGTAATTGCTTCCATCGGAAACAAGTGTGTACAAACGATTGTATCTATTCCATTAGAATTTATATATTCAAGCATATTATTAGCGTAAACCAAATTAGCAAAATAAATTGGTGATTTTAAATAAGCATTACTTACAGTAGAACCAGCTTTATACATAATTCCAAATAATGATGGTGTTTTAACCGCCACATTATTAAAAAAAGATTTAACTATCTTTTCAGCTTTATGATTACCAAATGATAAAGCATCTTTCAAAATACAATCAATCTTTCTCTTTTCTAATTCTTCTTTAATTGCTAATGCTGCACTATTATGCCCCTCTCCTGTACCACAAGATAAAATTAGCACTTTCATTCTATCACCTCAAAATTATTTTAAATACAAAACATTTAAGTCTACTCTTCCACTGATACCAGGTACTTTACCAGAACTAGTAGCTTGCCAAATATAGTACTTACCTTCATAAGTATTATTTGTTGTGTACCATGCTAACCAAGTATCATATCTTGGAGTATTCCAAATATATTTATGATAATTAGCACTACCATAATTTAATCCTTCATAACCATTTTCCTTAACAGTATCAAGGAATGAATTAGCAATATCATTTAAGTCACTAAAACTAATTTTAAAACTCATAAATTTTGACCATATTTCCCAGTCAAAAGCCACTCCAAGATCAAGTTTTTCACCTTTTAAATTTTTAACTACCCATAAAGCTTGTTCTTTAGCTTCTGTAATATTCTTAGCATGACTATAAAAATAAACACCAACTTTAATTCCTGCTTTTTTAGCCTCTTTTATATTTCTAGTAAACTTAGTATCCATAACTAAATTATTTTTACTAGTATGTCCATAACCAATTCTAATAATTGCAAAAGAAATTCCTGCTTTCTTTACTTTATTCCAGTCAATATTTCCCTGCCACACTGAAACATCAATACCAATCAAAGTATTATCTGTTTTATAAGTTTTAATAAAATCTTTTATATCAATTTTACTAACACCACTACTACTTGTTTTTGACTTTTTTTCGCTAACAATAACTGTAGCATCTTTTTCTGTATAATTACCTGCTTCATCAGTTGCTGTTATTTTAATAGGATATTCACCTGTAGTATTTAGATTATAACTACCAACAATTACACATTTCATATCTCTTGTATAATTATCACCACATAGTGGTTTATTTGAAAGATTATCTTTATCACCTTTAGTAAAATAATACTTTTTTGATGATAAAATCAATGGTGATTCATTATCAACTACATTTATATTAAATTTATATTCATTTACTTTACCAGAATTATCTTTATATTCAATTGTAGTAGGAATAGTTTTTAAAACAGTTGTATCTATCTTATAATTTTCTGTTAAAATAGTTCCATTTTCTATCTCAATGAAATCATACAAATACTTTTCTTCTCTAAAATTAACACTATTATTTTCCTTTAAAGTAATTATGCTAGTATCACTAGATAAAGTATTAACATTGTTTTTTGTACAACCACAAAGAAAAAGTATAAAAATAATTAGAAACACCTTTTTCATCCTATCACCAGTACCATTATATCATATGTTTTATTTTTTATAACTTATTGAAACATTTTTTTAATAGTGATAAAATATATAATATAGAAGGAGGATTATATGGTAAATATCATTATCTCATTAATTATTGGTGCAATAGCTGGTTGGCTTGCAAGCCTAATCATGAACACTAAGGGAGGCTTAATAAGAAACATCATCGTTGGTATCATTGGTGGTTTTGTTGGTAACTGGATTTTAGGATTATTACATGTATCATTTTCAGGATACCTTGCCACAATTGGTGTTTCAGTATTAGGAGCTTGTGTACTAATATTTGTAATTAACTTAATTTTTAAATAACAAAATAAAAAAGATGAAATCTTATGATTTCATTTTTTTATTAATATAATCTATTGCTCCTTTAGAACTAATTTTATAAATAAATTTCATAAATTTAGAGTCACTTCCTATATAGACTTTAAATTTATTTTTTTCTATTCCATCAATTATTAAAGACGCTGTATCTTCTGGTGAAGTCATTTTATAGTTTCCACTACTTGTACTAATACCTTTTAATTCAACATTAGAATTCTTTAAAATGTTAGTATTAATTGCCCCTGGAAAAACTACCATAGCATGGACATTAGTTCCTTTAAGTTCACTATATAAACCTTCCGTAAATAGTTTTAATGCGGACTTTGAAGCCCCATAAATTGTTTGATTAGGAAAAGGAAAGAATCCTCCCATACTAGATATATTAACCACATATCCTTCTTTTCTTGTTAAAAGATTATCTAAAAATGCTTTAGTTAAAAAGACTGGACCAAAAAAGTTAATATTCATAACTCTATCTATTACCTTTTCTTCTAAATCTTTAATAGGTGTAAATGGTTGAACTATTCCGGCGTTATTAATTAAGATATCTACCCCATCATTTTCTTTTAAAAATTTTTCTTTAAAATTTGAAATAGACTCTCTACTTCCCATATCAATAACATATGTATTAAGTCTATCACTATTTAATTCTTCTTTTAAATTTTTTAAACCATCCTCACTTACATCAAGTCCAAAAATATATGCTCCTTTTTTTAATAACTGTTTAGTTAATTCTTTACCAATACCATTAGCAGCACCTGTTACTACTATTTTTTTATTTTTTATTTCCATATTATCACCATTATTATTATAACACTAATCAAAATAATAATTAAAAAAAGAAATAAATGCTTTACATTTATTTCTTTACTAATACTGGAGTACCAATATCCGCCTTTTCATACACCTTTTTCATTTTTCGTGTTCTAAGTCGAACGCATCCATGACTTCTTTTATTATCTGGGACGTCAGGGCCATATCCTTCTTCATAAACATCGAAAGGATCAGCCTCATAATATTCATCACTATCATCTATACCCCAAGAGTGGTTCCATATTCCTCTGTTAAATGCTATAGCATATTTTACAGTTACATTGAATTCTTTCCAATAAACATCAGTCCCTTTTTTATAAACATCAAATATTCCACAGTATGTTGGAGTTGACTTTTTACCAGTAGTTACATAACTGTAAATATATAATTTATCATCGACATACATTTTCAATGTCTGGTCAGATATATCAACTATTATGTAAGTATCTCCTAGAGACTGGCAGTATTTCTTTTGAATGAATCCATAACTACCGCAACTTTTAACTAAGTAATAATCATCTGTTTGAGCATATACTTCTGCAATTTCAAGCTTTGGTATTTCTCTTATTGTTTCTCCATCATCAGCATTAAATAATGGTGCTTTTTTAGTCATATAAACCATATCTTTCATTTCAGATATTGGAGTATATCCTCTAGATTCTTTAGAATACTTGCTACTAACATATGCAGTTTCACCATTATATTCTACTTCATACCATTCATCATTTACTTTACTAACAAATGGTAATGAACTATTCTTTTCTAAAAGCCCCAGTTTCTCACAATCAGTATTTGGTTCTTTTCTAATATTAACATTTCCAGTTGCAATTATAACATCACTAGGGTCAAAAAAATCATACAAATCATGATCTCGATCTAAAAATGGTACATCCTGATTACATGGAAGTTCATAAGTTTCAATATAATCAGCATATTCAGCACTAACATAGGCAATATCATCATTATATTCTACTTTATACCAACCATTTTCTAATTTTTCTATGTAATTTAGATAATTACCTTTAATAAAAAGACCTAGTTGTTTACTTTTAGATGACGCTTCTTCTCTTATTTTTACATTAGTATTTGCTTGGATTACCCTATATTGCTGTAAGTAATCTAAAACATCACTTGATACTACTATTTCTTCTTCTTTATCATCATCTAATACTTTTAAAGTTACAGTTTCTTCTACTTCATGTTCTTTAAAATCTACTTCTTCAGTTGTCTCATCAATAACTAATTCAAGAACTTTATCATCTTTGCTATCTTCAGTGTTATTACTAACTAGTTTATCATTTTTACAACCAGTGTTAATCATCCCAGCACTTAAAAGGATTGATAAAACAGATGCTGTAAATCTCTTTGGTACTTTTATTTTCATAATATCCCCTCTTTTTAATGGCCATTATTATATCAAAAAAGCAAAAAAGAATCAATTAATAATTAATTCTTTATGTTTATCTATATCAACCATATATCCAAGTGGCACTAATGTTTTAGGAATAAAAACTGTTTCATATAGATTATTTTTAATCATAATTATTTCACCATTTTTTAAAGGATGATCTATATAATTTCCTGTAATCCAATAACAAATCCATCTATTTGCAGTACCATGTCCAAAAATTAAAATATTAGAGTATTTATTAGACTCACTAATTTCTTTTATTCTATTAGCAATACCTTTTACCCTTTCTTTGACATCTAATTGACTTTCACCCTGTAAATATTTTGTTCCAAAAAAGTCATTTTTTAATCCTTCATATACTAGACTAGATTCAGGATACATTTCTAACATCTCTTCTTTAGTTTTACCATAATGAACTCCAGAGTTAATCTCTTTTAGTTCATCACACACTTTTATTTCATAATCCATCTTTAACTTAGAAAGTGCTATCTCTAAAGTTTCTTTAGTTCTTCGATAAGGACTAACTAAAATTAAAGTTTTACCATCAAGATGACTAAGATATTCACCAATTTCCAGTGCTTGCTTTCTCCCATATTCCATCTCTAGTGGCATATCTTTATCTTTAGCAATTGTATATAAATATTTTTGCCCATTATAACTAGCATTATTAGCAGGTGTAAATCCATGACGTATTAAGTAAATATTAGGCATTGAATTTCATTTCTTTCACTAAATAGTCACCAACTTCTAATTCTTTTTCATCAAGATTTAATCTCACTCCAAAAAAGTAAGGTGTACTTTCACCAGCATATATACCAGTTCTTTTAATTCCACCAAGATAAGAAAAAGAATCTAAAACCAGTCCACGAGAGCTTGCATAATTATTTAGAGCATCATCCAGTTTAACTTTTTTCCCTGTTTTTTCATTATAATTTTGAGACACAATTTCAATAAACCTTCCCTTACTTAAATCTTCACTAAACATAAAACCTCCTACTACTTTGTTTTATATTAATCTTACAGATTATTATACACTATCTATCAAAATAAAAAAAGATTACTTTTAAACTAAACTATGATATAATACAAATATTCTGGAAGTGATATATATAAAACAATTTTATATTATCAAGAAGGGCAAACTGATATTTATAGTAAAAGTCAACATTTAATAAGAACAAAAATGATATAATTAATTTGGTGATAATATGGAAAAAAGAAATAGTAGAATTGAATTATTAAGAATGTTAGCAATGTTGTTTATTGTTTTATCACATTACACAGTTCATAATGGTATCAGAAACTTTACACTACCACTTGGTTTTAATAGATTTTTGCTAGAAACAACCACCTTAGGAAATCTAGGTGTAATAATATTTGTTATAATAATGGGATACTTTAGTATTAAACAAAAAGAACCATTTAAATTTAAAAAATTCATTCTTCTAATATTAGAAACAGTATTTTATTCAGTATTTATATACCTTGTATTCATCTTACTTGATCATAAACATCTTTCAATAAAGTTATTAACCAAAAGTATCTTTCCTATTACCTTTAAAGGATATTGGTTTATGACAACATATATAGTTTTATATATATTTACACCATATCTAAATAAATTTATCAATTCAATGACAAAAAAAGAAAATACTACCTTTCTAAACATTGGTATTCTCTTATTCTCCATAATTAATACCTTAACAGGACAAAACTTTTATGGTAATGAATTAATTCAATTTATTTTATTTTATTCACTAGGTGCATATCTTAGTAAATACAAAGACAATTTCTTTTCTAAAAAGAAAAATTCCTTAATTACAGTATTAATAACAATCTTAATCTTAATATCATCTGTCATAATAATAGATTTATTAGGAACAAAATATCTTGTTTTTAGATCATATTCTACATACCTATTTAAAAGGACATCAATTGTTTGTATTTTATTAGGAACTAGTATATTTAGTCTATTTAATCAAAAAGAAACACACAATAAATTTATAAATATATTATCTTCTTCAGTATTAGGTGTATACTTAATATCTGATAATAGTCATATTAGAAAAGTATTATGGATTAACATTCTAAAAGTATGTAATTATGTTGAAAAATCAAGTTTAATCATTCATATGCTTATAAGTGTACTATTAGTATATATAATATGCTTACTAATTGATTTAATAAGGAAACACACCTTAGAAAAACTAATTAGTAAATTATATGATCATCTAGAATTAAAAATAAAAAGAACTAAATTAAATTAGCTCTTTTTTATTTAAAACTCTTATCCCAAGTATAAGTATTATTACTTAATTTTATTTTATTCTCATCAACAATAGTGTATTCAACTGTTTTATTCATCTTTTTAGTTCCATCCTCTGATGAATTTGATGTTAAAGTAATAATTACTTTATCACCATTAACTTTATATGTACCAGATTCACTATATCCACCACATCCACTTCCTGGGCAGAAATTATAAGCTCTTAAAACCTTTCCGCCTTCTTTAAAGTTTACTCCTACCCACTCTTTTTTAGTCTTATACATATAGTAACCACCAACTTTAACAGTTAAATCTTTGACAGTTAAAGTTAAATCTTTGGTACCCTTATTACCAGAAGAATCAGTAGCTTCATATTTTAATTTATATTCCCCTACTTTGTTAATGTCATATTCCCCCACTACCTTAACTTCTAATTGTTCATTTGAATTATCAGTAACCTTAACATTATTTAATAAATCAATTGTCTTAGTTTTATAAGTTGACACTTGATCTAATGCTTCTATTACTGGTACAGTAGTATCAACAATATTAATAGTAACTATTTCTTTTTCTTCTTTGTCTTTAACTTTATAGTTAATTATTACATCTTTCTTTCCTAACTTACTAGTGTCAATCAAATCATCACCATTTACTAGAGTAATTTTGTCATTCTTCTCTACCAAATCAACATATTTAACTATTGAATTCACTTCAAATTTTAAATCTTTCTTTACTTCTAGCTTAGTACACGCACTAAGAAGTACTAATACCAAAACAAGACTAAATATTTTTAGATAATTTTTCATTTGAACACCTCACTAAACCTTATCTAATTTGATTATATATTTGATACCAAATATAGTCAATGAGATATGTTATAATTTATTTAGGTGGTAATATGAATATATCTTTTAGGAAATTAAATAATGACAAAAAAGAATTTATCAAGTTATATAAATGGTGTCAAAATGACTTTGTCTACGAATGGTTTGAACAAAGAAAATTAACATTAGATGAAATAATTCAAAAGTATCAAAATAAGTTAGAAAAAAAGAAACAAGATTTATTTATAATAACTTGTGATAATAAAGATATAGGTTTAGTTCAAATATATAAATTTGAAAAAGATATTAATTTAGAAGAACTAAACAAATATAAAAATATTTATGAATTTGATATTTTTATAGGCGAAAAAAAGTATTTATCAAAAGGAATTGGAAAAGAAATCACAGATAAGATAAATGGTATTATTTATAATATATATAATGCTGATGCAATCATATTAAGACCATTTAAAAGAAATATTAGAGCAATCAAATGCTATGAAAAATGTAATTTTAACCTAATCAAAGAATATGATGGAGTTGATACACTAGGTAATAAAGAAATAATATCCATTCTTTTAAAAGAAAATACTAATGCTGGTTTTCATCAAAATTGATTTAATACTTTAGGCATATTTTTATCAAAAGTAACAACTGATTCAATTTTTTTATTCTGCTCTTTGCAAAGTTCTGCGTACTTATCATCCCAGGATAAATCATAAGCCTCATTCATATTTAATCCCAATTTATTTACCCACTCTTCTACAACTATTATTCCATCTTTATTTTTACTTTTGTTTTCAATTTCAATTGCAATTCCAAATGGATAATGATCAACCACAATTTCTACATCTTCATTATAAAACCTTGTTCTATATCTCTCATAACTTTCAACAAGTTCTAAATGCAATACATTTAATAATAAAAACAATAAGTTATCATATTCTTCAGTCTTAATAGATAATTCCGCTTCCTCCTCTTGATGAATCTTATTTAAATCATCACCAAGTCTTCTCTTCCAAGTAATCATACATTTAGATACCTTATCACTTTCTATTTTTCTTACCCTAAATCTTCCATCTATTTTTTTATCATAAAAATCAAATTCTTTCATTGGATGATTATATTGATCTGTTTTTTCATAATATCTATCATCATATATTAACCCATTAATACCCTTTAGTTTATTTATTATTTTATTTTCACTTTCAATAGAATAATAAAATCTTGCTTCTATTTCCATAATATCACCACCTACATTTTAACATAAAATTAAGCGGTTTACATTTCAAAAAAATTTGATATAATAAAAATACATCTTATAAAGAGAAACTGAGGGACTAGCCCTATGAAGTTTCACCAACCTATTTAGTTAGGTGGTAATGCTAGATCTATAAGATATCCATAAGTTCAAGATATCTTGGACTTTTTATTTTTGTAAGATGTAGAAAGGAGATAAAATGGAATACGTAGTAAGTGAAAGTAATATAGAAAAAAGAAAAGCTTTCTACAACTACATAATTGAACACTCTGATATTAAAGATTTAATATATGATGATAAAGAAATTGAAAATGGATTCCCTTTTGTCATTGATTTTGACAAAAATATATTTTATATTTGTAATAGTATCATTTGTTGTTCTTGTGCTGCCCAAAATCATAAAATAATTGATATTGATACATTTAAATCAAAAGTAAATCTATGATATAATAAAAAAAGAGGTGCAATATGGAAAATGAAAATTATTTAGGGAAAACTCTAAAGATTGAAATCGATAGACCATTTGGTTCTACTCATCCCAAACATGGTTTTATTTACCCAGTTAATTATGGATTTGTTCCAAATACCGTAAGTGGTGACGGCGAAGAACTAGATGCTTACTTACTAGGAGTATTTAAACCTGTAAAAGACTTTGAAGGGGAATGCATTGCAATTATTCATAGAACTAATGATAATGATGATAAGTTAGTTGTAGTACCAACTGGTAAAGACTATTCTGATGATGCAATAGATGCCTTAACAGAGTTCCAAGAACAATACTTTGAACACGTTATAATTAGAAAAAAGTACTAACTAAATAGTTAGTACTTTTTAATTATTCCATTAAACAGTATATCTTACTAAATCTTTCATTTCAGAATATATTTTTTTATTATCACCGAATAAAACTGAATATATTAAGTAATCATCCCATATAACAATTTCTTCTTTAGTACGTTCATCTAGTATACTAAAATCCCTTATAAAATTCTTTAATCCTTCTAATTTATAATTAATTTCATTACCAATATCACTTCTTTTTGAATGTTTCTCTTTAATAACGGAATAAAGAAGCGTATATTTCATTAGAATAGTAAATGGATTAAATAAAACAAGTAAAACTATTAACAATCCCAGTATAAAAAACATTGCAAGACTACTAACAGCTGAAGGTAATATATTTAAAATAGTATCTAGGTTTTTCCACATAATAAATACTATTATGCAACTTAATACTGATTTTACAATATCAATATAAAGCCTCTTTTTTGGTATATCACCGCTAACTAGTAATTTCTTCTTTTTACAAGATTTATCTACTAAATTAATAAGTTTAGATAAAGAAACTTCTAACCTACCTTTATCATTTATATCAGTAATACTAATAAATTCTTTTTCTAAGCCTTCTATATCATTTAATTTATCCTTATTAATAAAAAATTTATTATCTTTTAAAGATAAAATATTCTTTTTCTCTAAATATAAAGACATCGCTATCAATGAATCCTCATTCAAATTATAGTCATTATTATATGACAATTCTAAAGGATTATAATTTTTTAATAAATCACGATAATATCCAGTATTCTTTTCAAAATCATCAATACTTATTTTATACTTTTTATATTTTTTATTTACTGATGATATAAAGAAGATTGGACCAAACAATACAAAAGTAACAGTTAAACTTATAGGAGCAGATAAAGCTGCAATAAATATATATCTTCCAATTTTAGACTTATCATAGATATCTTTTACTATTTCATCTGTTAGCTCACTCTCACCTGATATATTATACTCTTCCTTAAACAAATTAGGATCATTATTTATATCCTCAATTAAGGACTTTTTAAAATTATCATATTCATATAATTCTTTTGTAGCATTATACCAAAATGTTGAACATACCAAAAATAAAATACCTACAATAACAAAAAATATAGTAAATAAAGTTCTTTTTTCACGTTTCATTATATCGCCTTCCTATCAAAAATATTTTATCATAAGCAATTAATTTTTGTGAATAAAAACGCCAACTAAATAGTTAACGCCTTTATATATATTAATCTTTTTTTCTTTCTCTTATTTTATTATCGTTTTCATCAGGTTCACACAACATACCAGGATAATATGCATCATTAACACGTTTACCAGCATTTTCATAAAGTTTAGATAAAAGTTGTCCGCTATGAATAAAATTATAAATTGGTTTTTCCATTACTTCATATACTTTTTCCATATCTTTTCTTGTTATTGTGCTAAAATTAGGTTCTTCAGCGCTTATAAATCCATCAACTACTTCATCTATTTCATCTGCTGCCTTCACAATCTCAGGATGTTCGTTTGAAAAACGATATCGTATGTACCCACCATTACATTCTATTGGCATAGAATGACCATAACCCCAAGTATTATCTGGATAATAGAATGTAGAATATTTGTGATTCAATAATCCTTCCTCTTCTTCATATGGTTCATTTGATGGTTTAAATGCTCTTTCTACAGATAAAACTATTTCTGGATAATAGTCAGTTGCCGCTTGTTGAAATATAACATACATTGATTCATTGTCCGTTTGAACACCTGCACATTCACCTTTAACAAAATCATCACTTTTCCACCAACGATATTTTTTATCATCATAAGTTATTAGCATTTCAATATGTGACGTTAAGGCATTATCATATAAATCAGAATTAAAGTCAATTATTAGAGTACCACCATTCAATAAACTAGTTGTCAATACATAACATGTACCAACTTTTAAATCTTCATTATCATTAACTTTATCATAAATTATCTTACGCTCTTCAACCCCAGGATCAAAGTCAATTATAGTTTCAGTTACAAGCACTGATGGTAATTGGTCTACTGATTCTATACCAAAGGCATTTAATACACCATTAATTTTACTTGTTTGACTCTCACCTATCAATTTTTGAATTCTAGCAATATTTTCTTTAAATGTCATATATTCTTCTCCTCTTCTTTGGGTATATATTACACACATATTAATAAAAAGTATTTTATACTTGATTATTTTCTTTTTAAACGAAGTTGATTCACTTTCTCTTTAGCACGCGTATCGCCATTATTTGCGGCGAGTTCATAATACTCTAAAGCTTTTACCTTATTTTCAGGAACAACAATAATATGTCCTCCTTTTTGAATATCATAATCTCTTAAACCACATTCATAAAAACAAGCTACTCGGCATTGAGCATAAGCATCACCATTATCTGCAGCAAGTTTATAATATTCAAATGCTTTTTTGAAATTACGATGCGTTATTCTATAATAAATATTATCAAAAAAATATATGTCCCCCATCTTGCCCTGAGCTTCAGCAACTCCGTTATCGGCAGCAAGTTTATAATATTTAAACACTTCTTTTTCATTTTCGCGTACATCGGTGGTACATGGTCTAACATATTCATAAAAAGTAGCTAATATATATTGTGAATCTGCATCACCATTATCCGCAGCAACCTTAATTCTATCAATTACACTTTTTTTATCTTCACTCATTAATTATCATCCCTCTTTGACTACATATTATAGCATAATCCTATATAATTACAATTACTAAAAAACTCTAACTACAAAAGTTAGAATTTTAATATTCTAAATGGCAGGGGTAGCAGGAGTTGAACCCACATTAACGGTTTTGGAGACCGCCGCTCTACCATTAAACTATACCCCTAGAACAGGTATATTATATCATATACCAGTATTATTTTTCAACATTTTCTTTTTGAGTCTCCAATAGAGCCATTCTATGTTTTCTAACATTATAAATTATTCCACCAAGTATAGTTGGAAAGAAATAAGTTATAAATCTCCAAATAACTAGTGTTACCGCTAGTGGATTTTCTTCAATAAAATTACCAAAGAAACTAAGGAAAACAAATTCCATTCCCCCAGATGCTCCAGGTATTGGTACATATGATCCAGAGAAATAAACATATGATGAAGCCACAATAGAAATCCATAGTGTTAAATCAGTCTTTTCCCCTATCGCAAGAGTTATAAAAAATGGTATAGAATAATAGAAAACAAATGATATTATTCTAATTGCAAGTTTAATAAAGAACTCCCTTTTATTCTCTTTTATATGTTGTGCTCCATTATAAAATTTTTCACAACTCTTCTCCATTTTTTCTTTTGTTTTTTCAATATTTTTTAGTATCTTAAATTTAGTTAACACTTTAATACCAAATCTTACAGCCCAAGCACTAAACTTCTTATTAAAACTAACAAACGTTAATAAAATAACCATTACTAAATGAATAACAAATCCCAAAAGTACTAAAGTTTTTAAGAAAGGTGCATTAGGAAATAGATGGAAAGAATAATTAAATATAATCGCTACCATTCCAAAGAATACTAAACCTAACTGATATAGCATAAAGTTTTGAATAACTATATTAGTCCCATCAGTAATTCGTACTCCATCCTGTTTCAATTCATATACTTGCATTGGCTCTCCACCAGTTGCAAGAGGTGTTATACCACTAAAGAACTTATTAATCATATTAAGAGAAAAAGCTTTAATAAAAGGATAATCCTTTTTATATTCACGCGCTATTCTATATAATATATAAGATTCTAGAATAAGGAAAACACCATAAATTAATATAGTTAATAATATTAACCACTGATTAGCACTAATAAGAATTTCTAACGTTTGCTTAAAATTATCCTTTAGTACAAAATATAGTACAACAATTGTAATAATTAAAATTATAATACTGTTTCTTCTTACGTTTTTCATAATCCTTCTAAATAATTATTATTACTTATCTCCTTCACTAAATAAATCTGGTAAATCATTCTCTAATAAAGCATATGTTTTACCTTCTTTTAGCTTTTGTAATAATCCAAAAGCCTTCTTTACATCATTTAAAACATAAATATTCTTCTTATCAAATTTACCTTTTATTAATCCATTATAAATTGGTTTAGTTTGCTTTTCTCCAATTAATATTGCAATATCAGCATGGGATGCTATATATTTACCAAACTCTTCATTAAGTTCTTTTTCTTTTACTCCTAATTCTACCATACCAGGAGTTACTATTATTCTTTTACCAGGCATCATACTTAATACATCTAACGCCATTTTTGACCCCTCTGGATTAGAATTATATGCATCATCAATAATAGTTATATCACCCAATTGTTTTAATTCTAAACGATGTTCAACTGGTTTTAACTTTCTAACTCCATTTTGCATTTCCCTAACAGAAACGCCCATCTCTTTAGCAAGTGTTATGCCCGCTAAAATATTATATATATTAGCTTCACCTAATAATTTAGTCTGAAAAGAATACTTTGTTTTATCCCCTTTAAAAATAACATCAAAACTCATACCTTGATAAGTACATTTAATGTTTTCTCCCCTAGTATCAACATCTTTATTCTTAATACCATACCATTTTACAGTGTCTTTCTTTTCTTTATAATATTCTACTTGTCTATCATCATCACCATTTAAAATACCTACTCCATCTTCAGGAAGTCTTTCAATAAGTTCAAACTTTCCTTTAGTAATATTCTCTACCGTTTTAAATGTCTCTAAATGAGCTAAACCAAGTTTAGTTAAAATACCATATTTAGGGCTAATTAAATTACATAGTGGCTTTAAATCCCCCTTTTTAACTGCTCCCATTTCCGCCACAAAAACCTGATCAAATTTATCAAGATTCTCATTGATAGTTCTCATTAACCCATAAGGTGTATTATAACTCTTAGGTGATGCTAAAACTTGATATTTTTCCGATAAAATAGTATTTACAATATTCTTAGTAGTAGTTTTACCATAACTACCTGCAATACCTACTACTTGTAGATTACTAAAACTATTTATCTTACTCTTAGCTTTATTAAAATAATATAAATAAACTAACTTCTCTACTGGTGCATTAACATAATTAATTAAAAATATAACTAGATAACTAAGATAACTATATAAACCAATTGCTAGATAATAAAATTTTAAATTATCAACATTGTAATTATTAAATATTAAATATAAAATCAAACCCAAAACTAATAAATAAGTAAAAATCAATCTTTTTACTCTTGCAGTATATACAAGTGGTTTCTTATTTTGTTCTTTCTTTTGTAAATTTAATATTCTTATAAATAAGAATATATATACAAGTATATTGATAATCATTACATAAATACTATTCCAAACCATTATCAACACTACAGGTAATAATGATAATATATCAAATGATATAAAAATATACTTAGCATTTTTAATTAACCATCTAGTATAGTAATAATCTTTATCATATCTATTTTGTTGTAACATATGTAATGCTTTTTTTAATCTAAAGGACAAATACAATAAATATATTACTATTGTTATTATAAAATATGTCATAATACCTCCTAAGAAAGTATATGTATTTATTGATAAATTATCATCGCTGAGAAGCAATAAACTTGATCTTCACCAAAAATACTAGTAGAAACTTGAAACTTAATATCTATAATTTCTACATCTTCCTCTTCTAAAAATCTATTTATCTGATATTCTAAATCTTTTTCATGACTTTCATCAAATAATTTAACTTTCATCTTATCACCAAGATAAGATTAATATGTTTTAATTAAATTATTTGTCTTTTTTTGCTTTTTTCTTTAAATAGCCTTTCTTTACATACATCTTTCCTATAATATAATTACTTATTATGCTATATATTATAGCAAAAGCAAGGGCAAATATAAGTTTTAAAATATAAGTAGAAACTAAATTAGTAAGTAATAAAGTAATAGATATACCAAAAGCATTATTTAATGCTATAGTCCAAAGAAGTTTATTTCTTCCAATCTTATCTTTATCTAAATTATTTGTTCTAATTAGAAATAAAGCTTCCACAGGTAAAATATTGTTTTTTTTTCTTTTTTTATTTCTAATTTCAAATAAATAATAATATGCTATAACTAGAATAAAACTAGTTATAAAAATAATAGCATATACCATAAAGCCTCCAAAAAAAGTCCTTAAATATTTAAGGACTAATCTACTACTACTAACTTAGATACTTCTTAAATACCCAATTATTAGTATACTAAATTTCATTGATGTATTCAAGTAATCTTAAGAATAATTTTACATAGATCATATCTAAACCAGACCTTTTTAGTTTTCTTATTTCAATACGTTTTTTCTTAATATCAAGATCAGGATTAAACATAATAGAATTTATTTTTTCTTTATATACTGTTTCAATTGGTAAATCCATCAAAATACTATCAATATCATCATTTATAACTCTTAATGCATCTATTTCAATATCTTTACCCTTACAATTAATTGTTAATTGGCCAACTGTTGGTACATTCTTAACTTCAACAACAAAATCATTCTCATCAACATATGAAACAGATGGAAATTGTTCATCTTTAAAGTAAACAATTACATCATCAGATTTTTTAACATTTCTAAATCTTATCTTATAATCTCTATAATCAGGTACAATACCACTTTTACCTTCAATAGTTCTTATAATAACCGTATAGTTATTAGTTTGATAATTATAATCAATATTAGTCAATAAGTAATAACCTTCTTTATAAAGAGATGTTATACCATCATCTTCATATAAATTATAACTATTACTTCTGCCAGGAAAAATATGAATTTCTAACTCTTTTGGTGATGATGTATCATTAGATGTTGTTAAACTCATAGGAACTATTGCTCCACCCTTAGCAAAAACAGGATAGTCTTCATCTTTATAGAAGGAAACATACTTCCTTCCACCAGGAAATTTCTTACCAGTTCTAAAATCATACCATATACCTTCTGGCATAAAGAACCTATGAATTGCACGTGACATAATTGCCTCTTTAGGTTCACAAATAGGACTTACTAAAAGTTCACTACCAAAATAATACTGATCACGATACATTACATCATCAAACACCCATGGATAGCGATAATACAAAGGTTGAACTATTGGCAATCCCTTTTTGTGATATTTAAATGCCTCACTATATAGATAAGGTATTAATTTATGTCTTAAATTACAGTATTCTTCAACAATTTTATAAGTTTTAATATCCCAACGCCAAGGTTCTCTTTTTACATATCTACTTGGCCCCGCATGTAATAAGAATATTGGTGAAAAAACTCCTAATTGAACTGATCTTGTGAAAAGTTCTGAATCTTCTATACCATTAAGATATCCTCCAATATCATGAGCCCACCAAGATAAGCCTATATTGGCACTAGAAATATTAAAGTATGGTATCATTTTTAAAGTATTAAAACTAACTCTTGTTCTACCAGAATAACACACTGGATATCTATGGGCTGCTATATTACTATTTCTTGACAAAATCATTGGTCTTCTATTTAAATTTCTACTTTGACTTACAAATTGATAATGATTAAATAAGAAAAGTTTTTTTAATTCATCATCTTTAGGTAAATAATCTATAAAATAGAAATCACTTCCAAGATCATCTAAAGTCTTTAAAAAGTTATTATAATAAGCATTAATAAAATTAGGATTATTAAAATCAAAGTTAACAGCACCAGTTCCAGTACCTAAGAAATTAAAATTAGCTTCACTACTAGTAATTACTTTACTTGGATCAATATTAAGTCCAATACGTACACCTTGTTTATGGATTTCATCAAATGTTGCTTTAGGATTAGTTAATTTATCCGTAAAAGTATATCCTAATTGTCTTTCATTTTTGCCATCAACTATTTTCTTATGCCATCCATCATCTAATAAAATAGTAGAAATCGGAATATTACGTCTATTAAACTTTTCAATAATTTCACCCAAATACTTATCATCATATTCAAGATTTTTACACCACCAGTTACCTAAAGCATATCTAGGTATCATAGGAGGATAACCTGTTAATTGAAAATAATCTTGAAGAGCAAGTCCAAAATCTTTATTATAAATGAAAACATAAATGTCTATTCCCTTACTCTTTCTCTCTGTATAAAGGCCATTATGCCAAATCAAACTATTACTATCATCAATAGTAGCAATACCATTAGCCGCATATAAACCTTTTTTTAATTTTATTTTACTATCACCTTTATCTAGGCTAGTAGCTGAACCATAATAATTCTGAACTTCTTTATATCCATAGTACCATTCATCATTAGTACCATTTTGTTTAATTAATAAATTATTTGATTTATCAATTGGTTTCCCCTTGGCATAAGATAATGTAAAATAACTAGTCTTTATCTCAATAAAGTTATCATCTTGTTTTATTTCCATTGAAGGCGCACTAAAACTTCTTGACATAACCAACTCTGTCAAGTTATCAACAAAATTAGAAGTAGTACTATACTCTATTCTAACAAGACGTGGTGTTAATACTGTAATTCTAAAATTCTGACCACTAAAAATATTATTAACATTATTAACAGTGTTATTATTCATCTTATCACCCTTATTATTCAATTCTAATCATATCATAATATTTAAAAATATGCTATAATTTTCTTGGTGAAAATATGATTTTTAAATACACTGATTCAAATAAAAGATATTATACTTTAGACTACTATTACAAAAAGACGTTTAATTCTAAAGTTTTTAAAGTAAGTCTAAATCAAAACTGCTCTTGCCCTAACATTGATGGAACAAAAGGTAAAAATGGTTGTATTTACTGTAAGAATGGTGGTGCTAGTTTTGGTGGCGATAAGACAAAAGATATTATTACCCAGTTTAATGAAGTAAAAGAAATGATGTTAAAAAAATGGCCTAATGCCAAATATATTGCCTATTTTCAAACTGGAACAAACACTTACTGTCCTTTAGAAAAACTAAAAAATAACTGTGAAAAAGTATTAAAATTAGACAATGTCATAGGCATCAATATCGCTACTAGATGTGATGCTATTAGTGATGAATGTTTAGAATATCTAACAGAACTAAATAAAAGAACATTTCTAACAATTGAATTAGGTCTTCAAACAATCCATGAAAAAACCTCTATTTTAATAAATAGAGGTCATACATTAGAAGAATTTGAACAAATGGTTAAAAAATTAAAAGAAAGAAACCTAAAAGTAGTAGTTCATATTATCAACGGTCTTCCTTATGAAACAAAAGAAATGATGTTAGAAACTATAAAATACTTAAATAATTTAAATATTGATGGAGTAAAAATACATATGCTCCATATTCTCAAAGGTACAAAATTAGAAGAAATGTATAAAAATGAAAAATTTCATGTCCTAACTAAAGAAGAATATATTGATATTGTCATATCACAATTAGAATTACTAAGAGAAAACATTGTAATTCATAGAATAACTGGTGACCCGGATAAAAATGAATTAGTTGAACCAACTTGGTTAATAAAAAAATTTTGTGTCTTAAATGACATTGACAAAGAGCAAAAAAAAAGAGATTCATATCAAGGAAAATATTATTCCTAATGAATCTCTTTTATTTAATCACCCAATGGATTTCCTTGAGCATCTTCACTAATAGAACCAGTTAAAATTAAAATTCCTTCAATTAATCCCCAAATTGCTGAAACAGCTCCTAAAATTCCAAATGATAAAATTGTCATTAATAATTGAGCGATTGCTTTACCATTATAACCTAAGTAAAAATTATGAACTCCAAAAGCACCAAGGAATATTCCAAGTAATCCAGCTGCTACTTTACTCTTAGATCCAGCAGATTTACTCTTTAGCATCTTTCCACAGTGTAGACAAACATCTCCACCATCTTTTATTTCTTTTCCACAATTAGGACAAAACTTATCCATATCATCAACTCCTCAAGTGTATTTTAGCATAAAAACAAACAAGTATCTATATTTTTTATTGCTAGTTTAGTTAAAAACAAAATAAAAAGATATACTTTTATATATATCTATTCCAAAACGTCCTTAGTTAAATAATCTTTTGTATCTTCAAACAATACTAACTTAGAATTGACATCAACAGTTCCTAATAAAATATCCCCTATCTTTTTATTCTGTTTTTTTACCTCACTTATTAACCATTTTTCATCTTTATTACAATTTTTTAAATTCTCCTTCATTATTTTCCCATCAACTATAACGTTAGCACATAATCCAACTTTTTCATTTTTTAAATTTAAATCTTCCCTAGTTGCATTTTGATAGATACTTTTAGGCAAAATACTAAGTTTACCATTAGCCTCCATAATAGCATAAGCAATCTCACTAGTATCAAAATAACCATTACCTCTACATTCCTCTAGCATATCATTAATATCAAATTTAACTTTCTTTAAATTAGCTTTTATTATCTTTCCATTTTCTATTAAAATAGTTGGAGCTCCCATAAAATATCTTCTTAATCTAATACTTTTCATAGTTAAAATAGAAACTAAATAAGCTACTAAACCAAAATAAATAACCGCAATTGTCCCATTTAGAAAGTGACTTTCTAAATTAATAGTCATTTCCGCAGCAAAGTTACCTATTGATATACCAATTACATAATCAAAAAGAGATAACTGAGATACTTGTTTTTTACCAAGCATCTTTGCAATCAAAAATAACGTTATTAAAGAAATTGTTGAACGAAATAAAATTTGTAATGCTTCATTTACATCATAATTCATAGTATCACCAGTATTATTATGAATAAATAAAAAAAGATTATTCAAAATAATCTTTTTTAATCAGCATAGTTATCAAAATATCCTTGGATAAAGACAACTGGTGTTCCTTTATCACCACTACCACTAGTTAAATCACATAACGAACCAATTAAATCAGTATATCTTCTAGGAGTAGTTCCTTGAGTAGACATTTTACCTTTTAAGTTACTATCTTTTGCTTTAATTGCTTCTCTCATAGCTTTATTTAAATCTTCACCATGTAAATCTTTAAAGTCATTTTCTGATAGATATTTTAATTTTAATTCATTAGGGCTTCCTTCTAATCCATTAGTATATGCAGGGCTTACAACAGGATCTGCAAGTTCCCAAATACCACCAACAGGATCTTTAAAAGCACCATCTCCATAAACCATAACTTCAATCTTTTTACCAGTTTTTTCAAGTAAAAGTTTTTGAATCTTTTCAACAAGTTCTTGCCCTGTTCTTGGGAATAATTTAACTCTTTCTGCAGTTGCCCTATTACTTCCTAATAGTCCATAAGTAGGATTATACCCACTACCATTAACGCTATTATTTAATATTTCACTAAGCATTAGCACTTTATTAGCACCACATGCAAGTAATCTTTCTTTAGTTTTAAATCTTGAATGAATATCACAAGCGATAACATCTTTAGTATAATTTAGGATAACTTCTGGTTTATTAGCCCAAACCATTTCAAATTCACATCCTTCTTTATTAACTAATTCTTTATATATTTCATACATGTTAACACCTGTAAATAAGTGTTTAAAATGTCCATATTTTGCTTTATATTCTTCTTCTGTAATAATATCACTTGATATATTAACATTATTTTTAATTAAATCTTCTTCATATAAAATATCATTACCAACTTCATCAGACGGATAACTACAAAGTAATGTTATTTTCTTAGTTGATCTTGCAATTGCACTTAGTAATACACTAAAACGATTTCTAGATAAAATTGGATAAACAACACCCAAATGATCACTATTCATTTTATTTTTTATATCTTGCGCAATCTCATCTAATGTTGCAAAATTTCCTTCACTTATTCCAACAACAGCTTCTGTAATTGACACAATATCACGATCATTAAATTCAAAACCTTCATTTTCCTTAGCTTGTAATAATGAATCAACCACAATCTTTGCTAAATCGTCATTTTCTTTAATTATTGGAGTTCTTATACCTCTTACAACAGTTCCAACACTTCTCATAAATTACCTCTTTTCTATCATATGACTATATAATTATATCATACTTTCTGCCTATACAAAACAAATATTAAAGCATAAAATATTTTGGTGAAATATATGATTAATTTTTTTATAAATCTACCAAATTATTTACAAGCTTTAATTGCCACTATATTTACGTGGATGATAACTCTATTAGGTGCATCAATTGTCTTTTTCTTTAAAAAGGTTAACAAAAACTTAATGGATGCTATGTTAGGATTTGCCGCAGGTGTTATGATTGCAGCATCTTTTTGGTCACTATTATCACCTGCTATTGAAATGTCCAAAACGTTAAAAATGATTCCTTGGCTAATAACTTCATTAGGTTTTTTAAGTGGGGGAACACTTCTTTTTATTGGAGATAAAGTATTTGATAACATCTATCAAAAAGAAAATAACAAATTAAAAAGAATATTAATGTTAATATTTTCTATTACTCTTCATAATATCCCCGAAGGATTAGCAGTTGGAGTAGCATTTGGCTCTATTATCTATGGTTTAAATGGTGCAACTATAGAAAGCGCATCCATCTTAGCCTTAGGAATAGGTCTTCAAAACTTTCCCGAAGGAACTGCAGTTAGTGTGCCACTTTATCGCGAAGGTTATTCACCTAAAAAAGCATTTTTCATAGGGCAATTAACAGGTATAGTAGAACCAATAGCAGGTATAATCGGAGCCCTTTTAGTATTAAAAGTAAGAACCCTACTACCATTTCTTTTATCATTCGCTGCCGGTGCTATGATCTATGTTGTTGTTGAAGAATTAATACCAGAATCCCAAACAAATCAAAAAAAAGACCTAATGGCCTTCTTCACTCTTATTGGTTTTTTAATTATGATGATTTTGGATGTTTCGTTGGGATAATTTAAACTTAATAAATAACAAAAGTAACCATATCGCTAAAATCATAACAAACCACAAAATAAATACAAAATATCCGTTATATAAATATTTACCAATCCATAAAGTTGGTACAAATGATAATGATAAATTATTACTTCCAGGTATTAATAATGGTAATATATTCGCTAATACAAACACTGATGATAATGACATCATCTTAATAGCACTTTCTTTACTATTAGCATAAGAAATAGTTAACATAACCAAAATAATACCCACTGCACTTTCAGATAATGATAAGAATAAAATATTAAGAAAACTTAACTTAGATAAATTTAAAATTAAAAGAATAATAAAAATATAAATAAATGATACTAAATAATTAACAATTAAACATTTATTTATCTTTTTTATTTTATTATTAATAATAAATAAACTAATAATTAAAGACACACATACTGTAATAAAAATAGATTCTATAACATCTAAAACAAGTGCATAGTTTTTAAAAACTGTTAAAAACGCCATACTTATTTTTATAATTATAAATGCTATTAAAGGTAATATAACTACTACAATAGATGTTATATCTTTTTTCGTATCTTTTATGATTTTTCTTAATATTTCTATCATTATTTATGTCCTTTCAAACCATAATTTTTAGTAATAGGATCAAGAAACAAAAAATTCTTAATTGGAAAAAATGTTAATAAGAAATATAAAACCAATATAACTGTATACAAAGTAATTGAAATATGTCTTATCCCCATACTAAATGGTTTCATCTTTAATACCAAATAATTTACTACTTGTGCTAATAATATTGTAACAAAAAATATGCTAATATCAACTGCTAAAATAGTCTTTTTAGTAAAGAACTGATATCCATAAAATAATAATGGTATCATCACTATAATAACTAATAAACCAAGTAATTTCGCTACAAAAAAGTTAGGATTATCAAAATATCTAACAGCATCAACAAGAGTCCAGATAAAATATGGTGTTAAGGCTAACTTTATATGTTCCCAAGTACTCTCATTAACAGCGGAAAATAAGCCTACTACTTTATTATGATTACTAAGATCATATGTAAAATGTAAAAAACTCCCAAATAAAACCATAAATATATATCCTAAGATAAAATTAATTTAACACACCCCCTATATTATATCTTATCTTTATTTTATATATTTATTAAAAAAGTATTTTGATTTCTCAAAATACTAAAAAAGTGCATCTATCTTATTTTCTTCTATCTATACTTATTAACTCCATCTCTTCAGTTAAATACTTAATTCTTTCTATTATTCTTCTTGCCTTTACCTTCTCTACTTTATTATTCGTAACACTTAAGTGTTCATCTAACTCTTTAACTGTTAGATTTGAGGTAAAGAAAGTTGGTAATCCTTCTTCCATACGATATTGTAATATTGAGCCTAATATTTCATCTCTTGACCAAGTTGTTACACCTTCTGCCCCAATATCATCTATTAATAGTAATGGAATCTTTTTGATATAATTAAATCTTTCTTGATAAGTATTGTTTTCAAATCCTTCTTTTAAACTTCTTAAAAACTCTGGAAAATAAATAATGGCAGACTTAACGCCTTTTTTTGCAAGTTCATTAAATAAAGCCGCTACTAAATAAGTTTTACCACTTCCAAAGTTACCACTTAAATATAATCCTTTTAATGGTTTTTTAAAGAAATTATCATAGTAATTCTTTAAATATTTTATTACATCTATCCTTTTTTTATCATCAACATAAATATCTTTAAAAGATGCCTCTTTGACATAACCAGGCATGTTAAACATGTAAACATTATCTAAATAATTTAACTTCTCTTGATATTTACATACATTGTATGAGAACACTAATCTATCATCAATTACCTCTGGTTGATAGCAGAAACCAATGACACTATTTTTACAGTTCTTTATTCCTTTACACTTTTTACAGTTGTCAATTTCACGACAACAGTCTTGTATTCTAGAAGTAAAGTTTGATAAGTACTCATCACTCTTATTTAACTTAGAAACTACCTCTTTAAAAGTACCGTCTTCTTTTGCTAATTTATATTCTTTTAACAATTCTTTTTTAACCGCTTTAAAACCAGTTAAATTATTTAATGTTTCCATACTATCACCAATTTCATTATAATATAAAATTTAAAAAATATCAAAAAAAGAGCATTGCTCTTATTTTTGTACAAATATACCAAGATAAACTAAAAATGCTATATATAAAACTGTTAAAATAATTCCATTTATCTTATTTGTTTTATCTTTATGATATTTAACTCCAACTGCCATTGATAGAAGTATTCCACCAACCAATCCACCAATATGAGCCGCATTATCTATTCCTTTAGACATAAATCCTAGCATTAAGTTAGCAACTACTATTGGTAAAATCGTTCTCGTAATGGTATTACCTAAATAAACACGATAATAATAACCAAAATATAACATAGCACCTAAAAGCCCAAATATTGCACCAGATGCTCCAATACTTGGAATATTACTAAATACTATGGATAATAAACTACCAGTTAGTGCGCTTATAAAATAAATAATTAAATATTTTGTCTTACCAAAGAAACTTTCTATCTGAGAACCTATTATGTAAAGAGAATACATATTAAATGCAATATGTAATAAATCAACATGAACAAAAGCCCCTGTAATCAATCGATAATATTCACCTGCTCTAACATAAGGACCATAATTTGCAAATCTATCAATAATGAAATCTCCCATACCAGGTAAAATTGATAATAAGAAAAACATAAGATTTATTCCTATCAATATTCCTGTTACAATAGGCTTCTTTTCTTTAAAAACGTCTTCTGTTTCCCTAGCATCTTCCATATTTTTCTTATTAATATCATTAGTAATTTTTAAGAAAAGTTCTACACCTTTCTCACTAAAACTCATTTTTTCTTTTATATCTGGAAAGTAATTATATAAAAACTTATATTTATCAATATCTTTTTCATTCTTTAGATAAATACATGATATATGATCATCATCTTTTAACTCAACATTATCTCCTAAATTAACAAAAATACTTAACGTATTCATTTTGAAACTAAATGTCTTTCTTTTTATTGTTTTAATAATATCTTTAGTCTTTAACATATCAAATTCATATTGTTCATTATTATGAATATAATCTGATACTATTCTAACAATTCTATAATCACTATCTTGTTTCTCTAACCATATTTCATTTTTAACACCATGAAGAATAATAGGGTTGTATTTTTCTTCTGTAATAAAATAATGTAATAATTTCATTACAATGACATCTTGATTAGTATAATTTAAATTTTCATGCATACAAACTCCTCCTTCTTCAAATAATAATATTATAGTATAAAACATATAATAAATAAAGAGGTGTTTATGAAAAAAATTTTTAAAAATGTTTTAATTTTTCTTGCTTGCTTATTACCATGGTTTTTTAGTGCATTATTTCAAGGAGATAGTAGTTTTTATCAAGAATTATATCGACCTAAATTTGCTCCACCAGGTATATTATTTGCTATAATTTGGCCAATTTTATACATTTTAATCGCAATAACAGTATATAAAATAGTTACTAACTATAATTTCAAAGACAACAAAAACTATTATTATTCTTTGATTATTAATTATATTTTTAATCAAAGTTTTACCATCTTCTTCTTTGCTTTAAAAAGCCCATTCTTAGGAATGGTATCTACTATTGGTACTTTTATATCAGGTATATTCTTATATGTTTATACTAAAGAAAAAATAGATAAATGGTCTTATCTACTTATTCCTTATTTACTATGGAGTTTATTTGCTTCAATTCTATCCTTAAGTATCTATTTTATGAATCTTTAAATTTTTTTAAAAGACTATTAAACTTTTCATCAGGTTCTACTTCAAATGATAATTCTTTACCTGTAAATGGATGAATAAATTTAATATACTTAGAATGTAACATTTGTCCACTATTATCAAATAATTTACGATTGCCATAAACTGGATCATTAACTACTGGATGACCTATATAATTCATATGAACTCTTATTTGATGTGTTCTTCCAGTATCTAAAATACACTCTATTAAAGTAGCATCACTATAACGTTCTAATACTTTAAAATGCGTAATAGAGTCTTTACTATTTAAATTAGTAACTACATATTTTTGACGATTATTAATATCTCGTCCTATAGGAGCATCTATTGTTCCTTTTTCGTGTTTAATAATGCCCCAAACAAGTGCTAAATAAACTCTAGTTACTTCTTTATTTTTAATCATCAAAGATAACTTTTCTAAAGCTTCTTCAGTTTTGGCAACTAACATAAGTCCACTAGTATCTTTATCTAATCTATGGACTATTCCAGGCCTTATATTATTTTTAGCATCTATATTTAAGTAATACATTAAAGCATTAACTAAAGTATGGCTATAATTCCCTACTGCTGGATGAACCACCATACCACTTTTTTTATTGATAACCATTAAGTATTCATCTTCATAAACGATATCAAGAGGTATATTTTCTTTTTCGATATTTATTTCTTCTTCTTTTTCTTCTACCTCTATCTCATCATTAAGTACTACTTTATAACTAGAAGATTCTATTTCATCATTAACAAAAACAAGATTACTCTTAATTAACTTTTGTACTTTAGTACGTGAAATACCAAGTTCATTTGCTAAATAACTATCTAATCTATCCCCAGTCTTACTTACTACTACTTTCATTCTTATTCCTCTTTTCATCCAAATATATATCTAAAAATAAAATAAATGTTCCCACTACTATTCCAATATCTGCAACATTAAATATAGGGAAACTATAATTACTAATATGAAAATGAATAAAATCAATAACATAATGATAGCAAATTCTATCTATTAAGTTTCCTAATATACCTGCAAGGAGTAGTGAATAACCTGCTAATTGTAATTTACTTAATTTATTATTTTTAACTAACCAAACTAAATAAATAATAACAAAGATTGATACTAAAGATAATGCTAAAGATTTACCTTCTAAGATACTAAAAGCTGCACCCGTATTCTTTGCTAAAGTAAATGATAAGAATTCTGGTATTATTGCTAAATTAGTAAAATATTTTAAGGCTAATCTCTTAGTTAAAATATCTAACAATAAATATAGAATTGTAATAATAACTAATTTTTTTTTCATAATAACACCCTCTTCTTATTTTATTATACTATAAAAAAGAAAAAAGAACTATTAAGTTCTTCATTATCAAATGGTGACTCGCTGGAGATTCGAACTCCAGACCCTTTGATTAAAAGTCAAATGCTCTACCTACTGAGCTAGCGAGTCGTAAAAAAATGGCTGCCTCGGCTAGATTCGAACTAGCGCATGCGAGAGTCAAAGTCTCGTGCCTTACCACTTGGCTACGAGGCAATATAATTGGTGCCTAAGGCCGGACTTGAACCGGCACGGAGTTTAACCTCCGCAGGATTTTAAGTCCTGTGCGTCTACCTATTCCGCCACTCAGGCATCAAATGGTGACCTGTACGAGATTCGAACTCGTGAATGTCGCCGTGAAAGGGCGGTGTGTTAAGCCACTTCACCAACAGGCCAATAATAAATGGCGCCCCAAGTAGGACTCGAACCTACGACACCTTGATTAACAGTCAAGTGCTCTAACCGACTGAGCTATTGAGGCAAAAAATGGTGGGCCTGGATGGACTTGAACCATCGACCTCACGCTTATCAGACGTGCGCTCTAACCAACTGAGCTACAAGCCCATTTCCCAAACATTTCGTTTGCATTGTTAATTTTACAACAAAAAATGCGTTTTGGCAAGTAATATTTGAACTTTTTTTATTATATCCATAAGAGTATATGCCTAATAAATAATAAAGTTGACCATATTCACAAATAATATTATAATAAATAATCAATAAAGGAGAGTTTTTATGTATTTATTTGAAGGTAAGAAAGGAAAAATAACTATTTATTCATTTGATTTATTAAAAGGAAAAGCACGTGAATTTAGAGAAAGTGAAATGAAAAGAATAAAAGGTGATAAAGTTTTCATGGCGATAGAGCACGTCGAAAAGGGTGCAAAGCCAATATTCAACAAAGATATTAAATCAAAAGCCTGGTATAATAAGAAAGATTTAAAAGGCGTTACATTAACGCCATATGGTGAAGAACAAGAAAAATATGTTTTAGAAGAATTTAATAAAGGTAACTTAACAAATCCAAATGACCCAAGTAAATTACTTCAAGTTACTAATGATAATTATCATAGAAATTACTATTTAATTGGCTACTCTAAGGCACCTCACACAGAATCACTAATCCATCAATCATTTATTTCTTACAATATTGTAAGAATGCCAAAAACACTATATTTACTAAGTGCTATTGAGCAAGGACAATTTGACTTAACAGTTGGTGAAAACATAAATAGACAATTAAAACTTTTCACTTTTAATGAAATAGATAAAGTCGATGAATATTCTGTTAGAATAGCGGCCCAATTTGGTTTAACAGGAAATTCGGATTTCGAAATTTGTAAAAGATTAAGAAATGATGGCCAATTTGTAAGAAGAATAAAAGGAAGCAACTAAATAGTTGCTTTTTTATATTCCAAGATTATAAGTTTTTTTATACTTCTCACCTAAAATAATTGTTAAAATAATCGCCAATAGAAAAAGTGATAAGCTAAAAATATTTATATTATATTCTTTATTATGAAGAATAACACTTTTCATAGGTTCCACCCTATTATGCTTTATAATTATGTATTTAGTATCCACTAATTCTAATGACTTTGCTAGATATAAATTAGAGTCTACTTGAATCGGTAAAGTACTACTCTTCTTTTTATAAAAATCTAAACGCAATTTATGAATATAACCACTAGGTAATACTCTAAATTTAAATAATTTATTATATTCATCAACTACTTTATCTTTACTTATTCCTAATAACCAAGCCAACTTATCTTCTAGACTAGAACTATATAAACTAAAATCACTAGGTACACTGTTTAACCAATTAGACTTAGAATCTTTTCGATAAGATATCGAATAATTATAAATAAAGATAGCTTCATCTAGTTTAGCATAATCACTAGATCTAACATAATAACTTAAATCAGATACCCAACTATCATTAATTCCAACGTAATAATTACTATTCATATTTAAAATATTATATACTGCTAAAGGATTGTCATAACTATTAGATACTTGACTAAGTATCTTTTTTAGTTCTTTTTTAGTAGCATTAACACTACTTATATTATTATTAATTTCAAAAACAATAAAACCGTCTCTATCCTTTCTAACAATATTAGTATAAATATCACTTTCTAAATTAATCTCTTTTCCTAAACAAGTTAGTGGCATAAATAACAAAATTAATATTAAAATATACTCTTTCATATTCATCAATTAATTATATGTTAAATAAAGTTGTAAAATATTAAAAACAGTCTTATAATAATTATCTAATTAGGAGGTCAACATGCTTTTATTCGAAATAAAATACGGGAAAATTGGAGTTTACGCTTTAGAACCTCAAAAAAACAAGATCAAAGATTATAAAATATATAAAATGAGCCGAATAGCTCCATTGTTTAGAGTGTTTGAAGCAACAGAATATGTAACCCCACCAAACTCCCCTCTTCTAGTTACAACGCCTAGTAGAAAAGAAAATTATATTTCAAGTAAACAATTTGAAAATATTACGTTTACACCTTGTGAAAGCCATCATAGAAGTGTTCAAATATTAAATGACTATTATGAAGGAAGATTTACTGATCCAAATCAACCATATAGTACGATAAAAGTAGAAATAAATGGTAGTTATAAATATTTTTTAATTGGATGGCAAGAACAAGAAAAAAATACGACTAAACCATATAATCACTATGTCCCAAGAGTTATTTTCTTACCAAAATCTCTATACTTGTTAGACGCAATTGAACAAAGAAAGTTTAGTTTAATCAAAGATGAAGATATAAGTGAACAACTAACACTATTTAATAAAGAGAAAAAATATGACATAAAAATATCAGATAATTTAACAAAATGTAATAAGAAATTAGAAAGGGGATTTTATAGACAATTAGCAACTGACTATAGTGAAGATAGTTATGTGCTAAAGCATATATTGAGTTAAAATAAAATTAATAACATATTATATATAAAATGTTCAATAAAAAAGGTCTAACTGACCTTTTTATAATGTCTAAATAATAAATACTAAAATGTAGTATATAAAGAATGAAACTAACATAAAAAATCCTTCAAATCTAGTAATTGTTCTACTTGTTTTAGAAAATATAAATAATAAAAATGATGAACCAACTAACACAGCTAAATCAATATAATTAAAACTAACTGGTGTAATAGTTCCATATAATGCAACTGGTATTCCTAAAACAATACACATATTAAAGATATTACTACCAACAATATTACCTAATAACAATTCTTGCTCTTTCTTTTTAGAAGAAACAATAGTAGTTACAAGTTCTGGTAATGAAGTCCCAAAAGCAATTATAGTTAAAGCAATAAGTCTATCACTCCATCCTAATTTAACTGCAATTGAAGAAGCATTATTTACAACCATATTACTTCCCAGTATTATTCCTACTAAACCAATTGCCACAAATAATAATGATTTACCAAGTTTAAATTTAGCTTTCTCATTTTCCTTCTTCTTTTTCTCTTGTTTAGCAAGATTAAACAAATAATATATAAATATTGAGAAAAATAATAAAATAATTATGGCATCAGATCTCGTTATTTGATTAACTACTCCTCCAGTTAATTTATTATCTAAAAATAAAACAACAAGTAATGTTGAAATTAACATACAAAAAGGTAATTCTCTTTTTATAGTATTCTCTTTTATTTTAATTGGATGAATAACAGCTGCAACACCTAATATCAAAAGTATATTCATAATATTACTGCCAATAACATTACCTAAAAGCATATCTGTACTACCTTTAGCAAGTGATTGCATCGAAATAGCAAATTCAGGAGCACTTGTTCCAAAAGCAATTATAGTTAGTCCAATTAACATCTTTGAAACTTTAAAATTTCGAGCAGTTGAACTAGCACCATCTACAAAGAAATCAGCACCCTTTATTAAAATAACAAAACCAACAACTAATAATAAAATATTTAGTATCATGTCTCTCTCCTACTATAACATTATAGCATATAAAAAGAACTAATTAGTTCTTTTTGTCGTTTTCTTTAAAAAATTCTTTTATATCAACCCCTAAAACCAAGGCCATTCTCCACAATGTACCAAGAGAAAAAGTTTGATGATTCTTACTTTCAATATTGGAGATAAACTGTGTTGAATATGACATTGCTGAAGCAAGTTGTTCCTGTGTCATTCCCTTCTCTTTCCTAATCTTCTTAATATTTTTACTTACTAATTCATAAACATAGTTCTCATCGTTTTTATTGAACATACTACCACCACCAATGAAACGATATTATTCACTATAATTAATTTTCTCATTATTTTGAAAAAATATACTTACTCTATTCGAGTAAGTTATGCTATAATAAAAATAGAGATAAAATTATTATCTTTAGTTTGAAAGGAGGTATAAATATGGCTAATGAAAGCAAATTTTGTGAATTCTGTGGAAATAAGGTTCATGAAGATGCAGTTATGTGCCCAAAGTGTGGAAGGCAACTAGAAGAACTAAAAACAAATAAAGAAACTAGCAATCCACAAATAGTTATCAATAACAGTAACCAAATGAATGGTGCTGTACCAGGTAGAAAAAAATGTGATAAATGGACTGCGTTTTTGTTGTGTTTCTTCCTAGGAGGATTAGGAGCACACAAATTTTATGAGGGTAAAACAGGAATGGGAATATTATATATATTCACATTTGGTCTATTTGGTATAGGATGGCTAGTTGATACAATAGTAATTCTATGTAAATCAGACCCATATTATGTATAGGAGGAAAAAATGGAAGAACAAAAATTTTGCAAATTTTGTGGAGAAAAAATAGATAAAAATAACATCGTATGTCCAAAATGTGGTAGACAATTAAAAAAAGTTGAAGAAAAGAAAGTTGAAGTAAAAGAAGAAACAAAAGAAGAAGTAAGTGATCCAAAATTTTACAAGCAAATCTGGTTCATGTTCTTAATACTTATAATTTTTCCACCAGTAGGAATTTTCTTAATGTGGAAATTTCAAAAAAACATGAAAAATTGGCTAAAAATAGTTTTAACAATTGTCTTTTCCCTAATTTTTATAATCTCTATAGCAATTAGAAGTAGTGAAGATAGTACACCAACGCCAAGCGGTAACAATGAAAACATTCCACAAGTACAAGAAACAATTGAATATATTAAAGTATCAAAAGATACTTTAGATAAAGCATTAGAAAACAATGCTGCTGCAGCAAAGGATACATACTACAAGAAATATGTTGAAGTAACAGGAAAATTAGGAACAATAGATTCAGATTTAAAATATTTTTATCTAATGTCGGAAACAGAAAAATGGGATATAAATGGAATATATTGCAAAATAAAAACAGATGAACAAAGAGAAATCGTTAAAACTTTAAAGAAAGATCAAAAAATAACTATTAGAGGAAAAATAACTGATGTCGGTGAATTCTTAGGATATTATTTAGATATCAATGAGATAGTAACTAACTAAAAATTGCAAACATTCATTACTCGTATAGTGTAATCCATATACTATATTTCTCGCCATGGAAATATAGGAAAAGAGCCAAATAATTGGTTCTTTTTGTTTTATGTTATAATATACTTGGTGATAGAATGAAAAATAAACTAACTATTCTATTTTATATATTATCTATATCATCATTCGCACTTTATTTAACACTCGAATATAATCCTAATATAGATTTAAACTACTTTATTAGACTGTTATTAGTATTAATAGCATCTATATTTATAATTATTGGTAATAAAATAGATACTAATAAAAACAAACAAGAAAAGCTACCTAATACAGTAGTATTTATATATTATATAATACTGATACTTAACATGGTTATACTATCAAGGCATAATAGCATTAATAGTTATAATTTAATACCTTTTAAAACAATAATTAGTATATTTAAAAATGGAACTCCATATGAAATTATTATAAATATATTAGGAAACATTATTGTATTTATGCCACTTGAGTATTTCTTATTTGAATTATTTGAAATCAAAAAACCTTTAATAAATTTCACTATATCATTTATAATTATATTATTAATAGAGATATTTCAATATACATTTAAAATAGGAGTTTTTGATATAGATGACTTAATTCTATGTACTGGCGGTATGATGATATTCTATATAGTATATAACAAAATAAAAAATCAATCTTATGATTGATTTTTTTGTACATTATTTTTTGTTCTTGCTAATGTTGGATTTTTTTCGCAAGCAACACTCTGAGGAACTTCTTCAAGCCCAAAATAAGCAGTCCTTCTAATATTATCTCTTAATACTCTCAAATCTGCTAATGAGTATTTATCTATATTATTTATATTAAATGGTTCTCTGTTTTCCTTTTTTTGCTTTTCTATTTCTTTAACAGTACTCCTACTCAATCCTATTGTTGCACTTTCTCTTTTTTCAACAGCTTCATTTAATTCTTCCTTATTTTCTAAAAAAAGTTTTAATTTTTTTAGCTCTCTTCTTTTTAACAAATGGTTTACTATCCTTGCCGGATAATAAATGGAAAGGAAAGTAACACATGAAAATAAAATACCATTACCCCACCCACCATAACTTATGAATTGCTTAGCATAAAGAGGTAATAACCATAATGGATAAATTACTCCAAATATTTTATCTAATGTCCTAAGGGGCTTTACTCGAGCGTGTTTTGCCTGCTCTTCCATCCTAACCAACATCATATTCTCATTATTCACTGAATATGGTATTATATATTTTCCGCCACTTGCTAACTTAGCAACAATTTTACCATCCTTTATTTTATAAGATAAAATAAAAGTTTTAGCTTCATCAAAATTCCATGAATAGTCTTTCATTATAACAACTCTCTCTCTCAAAAATAAAAAGTACTTTTTATTATAATGTATACAAAATTAAAAGTCAATTATAAAACGCAATTTAAACTAAAAATTCTCTTAACATAAATTTCCATTCTTGAAGAATTGATTTAATTCCGTTCTTGTCACTCTTTTTCATATATAAATCTCCTATACAATGAATTGTATTATATAAATAGCATATTAATCTTTATTTTACAATTATATGTGGTTCAACATAAGTACTTTTTATTTACTTTAATCCGGCCTTACCTTGCAGAATAATCTTTATATGACCTTCAAACTCAAACACAAGAGTTTTATAAACAAAAACTATGGCTTTTTAAATAATAAAATATGCTCCCACAGAATACATAAAATATTACTTTTTTATATCAGGATAAGTATGAGGTGTCAAAATATAAATATTTCAGGGAAATATACATATTTTTATGACACCACTTATTTTGCACTTGCAAAATTGCTCCCACAAAGATTTTAACTCAAGGAATTCCTTTATTTAAAAGAAAGAAATGCTCCCATTTTTGATTTTTTTAAAAAATCTGTGAGAGCATTGGGTTTTAAAATTACTACCTTATTCAAGCACTAAATGCTTTACTTTCCATTTTTCAAATTCCTCTTTTTGAGTTTCTGTTTCAATTTCTTCATGATAATAATGTTTTGTAAATTCGCCACAAGAACTACCTACTTCTTTGCCAGGTGGAGAATATGTTTTAATCCTAAGTCCAGGCACACTATTAGAAATTTTATTGACCCATTTTTCTTCATTTTCACTTCTTTGCATATCTTGTGTTGGATTAAATCTAATAAACTTAATTGGAATATTATACTTATGTAGTAATTCACATAATTTAGTTAATTCCTCTTTTTGATCGTTTACTCCTTTAATTAAAGTATAATGAATCTCAATCGGATCATTTGTAGTGTGTAATTTAATATATTTTTCCATCAATTCTTTATTTGATTGTAAACTATTTCTATAATTAACTAAATAGGCTAATGCATCCTCTACAGAAACGTTTGTGCTTGGTATTAAATTACGCCTTTCATTATCAATTGGAGCATGCAATGAAAAATGAATTTTAAGTGGTATATTTAATCTACAAGCCATCTCTTTTAATTTTAAAATATTATCATTAGGCATCATAGTCGCAATAGCATATCCTATATCTTTATACCCCAATTTTTCTTTTATTATATTTTCTTTTTTATAAACTTCTTCTATTAATTTAAGATTTAATAAAGGTTCCCCCACTCCCATAAATGATATGAGCAATTTATCTTTATCAGTTTTCCTTATATTATCTTTTGTTAGTGACCTATATAAACATTCCATAAAGTCTTCTGAATTTATTGGAGTCATTTTTTTATTTAATCCTTTATTAGTTAAATGACACATCTTACATCCTAAATTACAGAAATGATGAGTTGGTACACACACAACATCTTTATCTGCTTTATTAAATAATAATGACATTTCAATTATTTTTTTATCTCCAACATCAAAAACTGTTTTTAAAGTCCCATCACTAAAATCTTTAAATGTTCCTAAATTTTTAATCATAATTTTCTTCCTTTCAAATAAATTATAAAATGAACGGATATTCTTTTACAAATATCCGTTTTTCATGTTTTATATTATTTTAAATTATAGGTATAACTTTTTAATATAGATTCTATAATTTGAAATTATTATCTATATAATCTTCAATGAATTTCTTAGGAGCTGTTGTTAAGAAATTTTTATTGTAAACAATATTTATTTGAACAGTTGGTAATTCTTCTTTAACATCTAATTTTATTAGTTCATTATTTTTAATATCATCTTCAACAAGATTATAAATTATATAACCTATTCCTAAGTCTTTTTTCACAGCTGAAATTATCATTTCACTAGTATGTATATTTATAACATTTTCTATTTCTACTTTTTTATCTATTAATAACTCATCTAAATCTTTTCTATTAGCCGTTCCTGGTATTGGCAATATTAAAGGTTTATCTTTTAAATCACTTAGCTTTGTTATATTTTTATATTTTTCATTTTTAGCAACAAAACAATAACTCACTTCATCTAACTTCGCTATTTTAATCTCATCATTCTTTTTTATACTAATTGGAGAAGTATCTATAACGAAATCAACTTTGTGAGAATCTAGTAAATTAATTAATTGTGAAGTTGAACCTGTTATTATTGTTATTTCTATTTTAGGATACCTTTTATGAAAATTAATTATTTTATCAAATAAGTAAAATGACCCAATATTAGATGGCATACCTATAGATAATTTACCTCTTTCAAGATTTTCAGTTTCTAACATAGTTCTTTCTGCTATAACTAAATTACTATATGATTTTTCAACAAAATATAATAGTTCTTTGCCTTTATCAGTTAATTCTACTCCATTTAAATTTCTATGGAATAGTTTAACTCCAAGTTCTTCTTCAAGTTTTTTAATTGATTTGCTTATTGCAGGTTGTGATGTAAATCCATACTGTGCTGCTTTTGAAATACTACCATACTTAGCTACATCATAAAATGTTTTATATAAATTCAAATTAATATTTGTCTTATACATAGTTTCCATCTCCAAATTAACTAATATTATATCATTATTTTGTCTTTTTCATATACTTTATTTGTTTTTTTCTCTTCTAAAATATCAATAAACACTTATAAACAACAAAAAAAGTTTTTCTATCGAAAAACCTTATATATGCCAAGTCAAACTATAAAAGTTCGACGGGATTTCAATATGGAGCAACTGTTTGTGTCATATAAGAAATAATGACACCACTTGAATTTACTCAATTGATAGAAAAATTGTATCACAAAAGTTTAAAAAGTCAAAATCATTTATAATTTTATTGAAATAAATATAAAACTTGCGTATAATATTAAGACATAAGGGAGATTTAATATGACAAATGAAGAAGCAAAACTGTTAGTAAATTATAATTTAAAAGAACTTAGAAAAAATAATCCTAGTTTTTTAACTAAGTTTTTAGTGACTGAAGGTGCACTTAATGTACTTGTTAGTCCTGCTGATTTATTTCTTTTATTAGACAAAAATGCAGCTACTCCTTTTTCAATTGTTATGCATGGACTTGCTTGTTCCATTGGACTAATGATATCAACAGGAGCGATATTCCCAAATTGTTGGGAAAATAATAGCAAAGAAGTAGAGAGGATAGATTTACTTAAAAAATTAAGAACTGAATTAAAAAATGGTATTAATAGATTTGAAAAAATAAGCATGGATGATTTTAATAAATTTATAGAATTAATAGAAGAAGAATCTATGATTACTGGTGAATTTGTGACTAGAAAAAAAGGACCAGAGACAAGATATTCCGGTCCTTATGGTAGTTATTTAGAAGTAGATAAAAATGGTATTATTAAAAAATGTAAGTTATTGGGCTTTTGGATGAGCCCATCAGAGTTAGAACAATCACAACAATTTGAAGGTAAACACATTAGTGAATTTCAATACTTTTTAAATAATCTTATTCCATCTTATACCGATTATAATAGAGACAGTTTCAATAAAATAGCGAATCGATATGTATCTAGTAAAACTAGAGTATTAAAGAAAAGCACAAGTAATTAAAAATTTTAATTAATCACGAATTAAACCAAGCCTTTTTTAAAAAATATGCTCCCTGAGAGAGCATGTTTTTTTTACTTTTTTTATCAGGATAAGATGATGGTATCACAACACTAAAAATTTATAGATAAATTCTAGCGTTTATGTGACACCAAACTTATTTTGCACTTGCAAAATGCTCCCTAGAATTAATATTTTTATATTTTTTGTTTTAAATACTAATGAAAATTGCTCCCAAAATGCCTCTTTTTTGAAAAGTGCCAGGGAGCAATTTTTTATGATATTTCTTCAATATTTGTAGTTATTACACCAATATGTAGTTTGTTTTATGTAGATCTAAAAAATAAAAAACTTAATATTTAAGTATAAACGTCAAAATTTCGACGATTTTTGCCTTTGGAGCATTGGTCGAGAGATAACACAACCAATAATACAAAGTTTTATATAGAACCATCAACTATTAGTAATATAACATATATTTTAAAAAAATTAAAAACATTTATAAAACAATTAATACCCATATATGATATAATTAAATAGTAAGGAGTTTTCATAATGGAAGAAAAAGTAATAGTGAAAAGTTATGATGGGAAATTAGTAAGTGTTCCATTGAGTAAAAAAGAAGAGTATTTAAAAATTCAGAAAGAAATTAAAAGATTATTAGATAGTGGAAAAAGTAAAGAAGAAGTATTAAGGATAATAAATGAAAGAAAAGATAATAGAATTTAATAATCAATTTGGATTAAAAACTGAATTTATTACTGACTCTGAAATAGAAGGATACTCTTTAGGAAATACAATTTATATAAATGAAAACTCAAATGATATAGAAAAAGTAAATAGACATGAACTATTACACTTTTTTGAAAATGATGAAACATTTCAAAGAATAAAAGAAGAAATATTAAGATTAAATGAAGATAAATTAGAAAAAATAAGAAGTGAATACTACTTAAGATATAGTGGATTATATAGTGAAGAAGAAATACAAGATGGAATAATAGATACAGAAATAGTAATAGATATATTAACAGGTAATTATATATTCACTTATGATCAAGGGTTAAGACTAGGAGACTATGTATTAAAAGAAATAACAAAGAGTTTAGAACAAAAAAGATATTTGAATTTAAGTTTAACAAGTCAAATAAATAATATGAATATGCCAAAATGGGATAAGTTATTTATCTTAAATTTTTATGGTGAAAAAGAACATATATTTCCACAAAAAGAAGGAAGACAAGAAAAAATACAAGAAGATATAAAAATAGAATTAGAAAGATTATATAATTTGCCTAAAGAAGATTTTGTAATAAATCCAGAAAGTAAAGATGTAATAAGAGAATATGAAAGTGAGTTAAAAGCATTAGAATCAAGAGGAGAAGACACATCATATTATAAAGGTTATAAAGAACAAACGCTAAAAGAACTTTCAAATCATTTTACAAATCAACTATATGAAGAATATAGACATATAGTAGATTTTATAAAAGGGACTTCATATGAAGATTCATTTAAAGCATTAATGTTAAGAGAAACATTATTAAAAACATATAAACTAGATACAACAAATGGAAAGAAAACAATAGTTAACAAAAGAAATATGCATGAGAGTATTGTAAGTCATATGACATTAAATGAAACAGTATTAGATACAATACATAATAATGTAGATAATTATAATAACTTTGCAAATTTATATTTTGCAGGACTAGAAATATTTAATAAAACAATAGCACAAAAGAATAATATTTCATTAGAAAATGTAGATACACATGGGATGGGGCATTGGATAAAATTTGATGGAAAAACATCTGATGAAAAAAACTATTTAAAAAATGCACAAGAATTATCTTCATTAGTAAAAGAAACACCATGGTGTACAAAGACTTTAGCATCATCACAACTAGCCCAAGGGGATTTTTATGTATTTGTAGATAATGATAATAAACCACACATAGCAGTTAAAACAAGTGGTAATGAAATAGATGAGGTAAGAGGAATATTAAATGGTAATGCCCAAGAATTAGAGGAAGAATATAGAAAAGTAGCAATATCATTTTTAGAAAATAATAAAGAGATAAAGAATGGAGATAAATGGCTTAGAAAAGAGGAATGGAATAAAAGGCTTGTTAAATACATACATGATATAGAAAATGGAACATTCAAACAAGAAGATACTGGACAATTAATAGAAGATTATTTTGGCAATTATGAATATAAGGCACATGGAAGTGAAAATACTAACAAAGAAAAACTAAAAAGTTTACTACCAAGTATAAAGAAAAACATTGTAGAATATTATAATTATTTTGAAGAAGAAATAGCGTTTGAAGATATAAAATTTTCTGATGAAAAACACAAAAACTTAACAGTATGTCCATATAAAATTATATTCGGGGAAGCAGATTTTAATTATTCCCAAATTCAATCTTTAGGGAATCTAACAACAATTGGAGGATCTGCATATTTTAGAAATTCTCAAATTCAATCTTTAGGGAATCTAACAACAATTGTAGGAACTGCAGATTTTAGTAATTCTCAAGTTCAATCCTTAGGTAATTTAACAACAATCGGAGGATATGCAGATTTTGAAGATTCTGAAATTCAATCCTTAGGTAATTTAACAACAATCGGGGGAGATGTATGGTTTATCGATTCTAGAATTCAATCCTTAGGTAATTTAACAACAATCGGAGGATATGCTAATTTTTATAATTCTCAAGTTCAATCTTTAGGCAATCTAACATCAATCGGAGGATATGCATATTTTGGAGACTCTAAAATAACTGATTTTGGTAATATAGAATATATTGGAGGAGAAGTATATGTTGGTTCTGAATTAATGGAATTATATTACCAAGAATTTGATGAAACAAGACATAGAATACATAAAGAAAATTCAATAAAAAGATAATACAATTTAATTGCATAGTTTAAAAGATATTGATTATCACAAACCAATATCTTTTTCTTTTGAAATATAACTTGAAAATAAAAAGGCATTTAGTTATATTCTGGAAAACAAATCGATTTTGATAAAACATATAAAGAGTTTTTAAAAAAGAATGGCATGAGTTTTAATTGTATATGTGATATTCATTTGGAGTGTATGAGTATCCTTGAATGTACAGAGTGTGGAACAGTAATAAAATATTATTATGATGAATTTTATGAGCCTAATTTTAAATGTCCAGTATGTACCAATTATGAAACAGGTTATGAATATCATACTAGGGAAGAAATTGAAAATAGTAAAGAATTACAAGCAATAATAAATATGTATAGAGATTATGATAGACTACAAAAAAAGCAAGAAGAGAGAATAAATAAAAGAAATGGCCTTTTTCGATAGTTATAGAAGTGGAAGTATAATTCTTAGCCCAATTTATTTTCTTTCTTAAATTAGGACTTAAATCAAGTTTCTCTTTAATAATATTTAACATATCATCACTACCTTTCTAAACAACAAAAAAACTTAATTCTTTCGAACTAAGTTTTATCTCAACATCGCTTGGTGCGACGATTTTTACAAATGGAGCGGATGAGGAGAATCGAACTCCCGTGGTTAGCTTGGAAGGCTAAAGTTCTACCATTAAACTACATCCGCAATTCATGTGAGCACTTATAATTATACCAATTTTATTGGTTTTGTCAAGAAAATGCTCACAAAAATACTATTTTATGTTTACCATCCATCTACCATAAACATCACAGTTACTACTACGAGGTACTGGATCTGGTAAATCTAATTTAACAATCATTGGTATTTTCATCATTCTACCAAATGCCACACAAGTACCAGATTGTAATGTTTTTTGTTTTTCTATAATATCAGCACTAACATTAGGTACCATCTTTCTTATATATTCCAAATCTTCTGGATGATTGATTTTAAATACTATGAAATTAGTACATTGAGAAATAGTTGTACTATTTAATTCAGTTGGTCTTTGAGTAATCAAATCCAAAATTAAACCATATTTTCTACCCTCTTTAGCGATTCTATCAAAGATGTTATATCCTAATATTTCCATATCATTATCCTCTTGGACATATCTATGTGCTTCCTCTAATACTAAATGTATTGGCCTACTAGCACGTTCTTCTAATCCCTTTGAATATCTAAAGAATAATCTTGAATATACTTTTACTAAGGTTTTAGCAAAACGATCATCAATATCATCTAAGGTAATATTAATAATTTGGGCTTTACCTTTTGGTACTGTTATAACACTTTCAATAAATTTATTTAAATCTATGAATTCATTAGCTTCAAAGTAACTTCCATAGTTACTCATTCTAATCTTATGTAATTTTACTTTTAATGCCATAGCTTCAGAATAAGTTTCATCATTTAATAATAATCCTTCACTAATAAGTGCAAAATTTAATGCTACTTCAAAATCCTTTAAAGTAAAGAAACAAGGAACATAATTTTCAGAATATTCATAATCTTTAATAATTAGATTTTCAATATATTCTGTAATTAGATTTCTTTCTAGAAACTCACCTTTATCATTTAAATTGAAACACTCTCTAAATCCCCTAGTATAACCAACACCAGGTATAACAGCATTTAAATTTAACTGTTCAGTGTTACAATCCTTAAGTAAATTAAATATCTCATCTCTAATACGGGAAGATGTTTGATTAGTATACATAATTGATATAATAGCTTTAGCAATTAAATGATTCTTAACTTGATTAGCATTAGTATCCTTACTTGCAAATAAAGTAACATATGTAAGTGCTTTTTCAATTATAGCAATTTGACCATATTCATATACATCTAAAATATTAGCATAATCATCTATATCAAGTAACCACAAAGGAAGTTGAATTCTATATTCTCCTAAAGAATCTGCACTAGAAGAATATTTCTTGTAGTGAAAATTAGGATTATACTTACCAATATCTTTAAATGCTTCATCATATTCACTATAGTTATTAAAAATAACAAATGATGAATTATATGCTATCGGATTATTAAGTTTAAAAACATTTTGAAGTATTCTTGCTACACCAAAAGTTTTACCAGAACCAGTATTACCAAAAATAGCACTATGGTTACTAAAGAAATCATTAATATTAACTTTAATAGGATAATTAATATATAAAGGTGATTTGCCTAATTCTAATCCTTGAGGATCTTTAACATTAGCAATAACAGCAAGTTCATCGTTGTTTATTAATCTAGTATTAGCTGCCATACTTGGTCTTCTAATAACACCAGATAAAAAACCACGATCAGTAAATTCACCTAACAAAACAACTTTCATTGTCGTTTCATTTATTTCATCTATTTCACCTAGAATTCTCTTATTATCATCTTCAAATACAACATGATAATTAAGTAAATCCTTATCAATTCTAACTGATAGTTTAATAATTGCATAACTTTTGTTAACTTCTATAATTTTTCCAAACATAATAACCACCTTTATCCTCTTATAAAAATCATTATAACACGATACTTAAAATAAGACAATTAAAAAAGACTAAAAAGTCTTCATATTCAAATGGCGTCCTTGAGAGGAGTCGAACCTCCGACCTACCCCTTAGGAGGGGGTCGCTCTATCCTACTGAGCTACAAGGACAAAAAAGATGCTATTTATTAGCAAGTTTCCTAAGTGCTTCTTCCGCTGCTTTCTGCTCAGCTTGTTTTTTTGATGCACCTACTCCTGTACCATAAACTATATCATCTATTTTTACATCTATTTTAAATGTTTTATTATGTGCTGGGCCAAATTCATCTACTAGTACATAATCTAATGATTTTTTAGTAGTTTGTACAGCCTCTTGAAGCAGAGATTTAAAATCTTTAAATAGTTTTACACTATCATTTTCAATATATGGAACAGCTACTTTCAAAACAAACTCTCTAGCCTTTTCATAACCAAGATCAGTGTATATAGCAGCTACAAAAGCTTCAAAAACATCCGCCAAAATTGCTTTTTTATGTTTTCCACCACTTAACTCTTCCCCATGACCAACTTTTATATACTTACTAAAACCTAAGTCATCAGCATAAACAGATACAGCATCTTCACAAACATAACTAGCTCTTATCCTAGTCATCTCGCCTTCTTCATAGTTCTTATTATTATATAAATAATCACTAACTGCCAAATCTAAAATTGCATCACCTAAGAATTCTAATCTTTCATAACTTTCACTTATTTCATGTTCATAGCAATAAGAAGTATGTAAAAAAGCTTGCTCATAAAGTTCTACATTATTAGGTTTAATATCAAATTGTTTAAATAACTCTTCCATATTTCTCTCCTCTCTTAAAATATACCACAAATATAAATAAAAAGCATTATTTTATTATATTATAATTGCCATTTTTGACATTTGATAGTAAAATAATTACTAGGTGAATGGGATGAAGCATATATTAATTGCGATGATTAAGTTATATCAAATGATACCCGGTAATTTTCACAATTATTGTAGATTTACCCCTACTTGTTCTAATTATGCCATTGAAGCTTTAAATAAATATGGCACAATTAAAGGACTAAAATTGTCAATAAAAAGAATAATGAAGTGCCATCCTTTTGGTAAAAAAGGTTATGACCCAGTTAAATAGGAGGATTTATGAAAAGATATATTAAATTATTAGGAGTAGCAACAGTAATCTTATTATTAACAGGATGTTTTAAAAGAGATGAAATGGAAAATATTGATGTTATAACTACCACCTATCCAATCGAATACATAACTAATAGAATCTATGGCGATTATGCTAATATCTCTAGTATTTATCCAAAAGGAACAATAACTGAAGAATATAAAATGACTAACAAACAAATTAAAGATTATAGTAAAAAAGATTTATTCATCTATAATGGTTTAGGTGATGAAAAAGAATATGCTATCAAATTCTTAAATAATAATAAAAAATTAAAAATTATAGATTGTTCTTTTGGAATTAACTATAATGATTCAGAAAAAGAATTATGGTTAAATCCTTCAAATGCTTTAATGATATCGCAAAATATTAGAAATGATATTGAAAATTATATTACTAATAAAAAGTTAATTGAAAAAATTGACATTGCTTACAACAATTTAAAAGTAGATATTACTCAAATAGATACAGAGTTTACAAGAACCGCAGATAGCTCACTAAACACTCAAATAATTGTTTATGATGAATCATTTAACTTCTTAAAAAAATATGGATTTGATGTTATAAATTTAACTAAGAATAAAGAAGTATTATCCAAAAATGTTGCAACTGCACAATCACTATTAGCAAGTAAGAAGTTATCATACATCTTTATAGATAGTAATATTGAAATACCCGAAACTGTTAAAGCATTACAAGATAAAACCAAATGTGAAGTATTAACTTTAAATACACTTACAACAATAAAAGATGAGGATTTAAACAATAATGAAGATTACTTATCAATTATGTACAACAATATTGAACAAATAAAAAAGGAAACTTATAAATAGTTTCCTTTTTATTAGATATGTTTAATTCTTTCTTTAATACGATCAATACCTAATAATCTCATAATCTCATATAAGTCAGGTGTTGTTGACTTAGTAGTTAAAGCTACTCGAATTACCATACTTACATCAGCTACACTGCCTTTATAATTATCAGGATTCTCTTTATATGCTTTCATATCTGAAGCATATCCTAGACTATCACATAACTCTTTCATCTTGTTAAACCATGTTTCTTTATCATCATTAACACTATAATATTTATCAATATAAGTATTTAAAATGTTCTTTATCTCATCCTTATCAGTTATATTTTGCCACTCATAATTCTTTTCACGAGTATTAAATAATTCATCATACATATACCAAATATTATCTTTAATTTCAGAATAGCATGAGAAGTCTTTTCTTGGTTTCTTTTGCTCTCTTTCAATATTTAAAATACTTATTGTATAGTCTTTATATTTGTTGATTAATTCATTAAAATCTTTATCATAATTTTTAGACCAATTATCTAATCCATCAAATACTTCACTAGCTTTTAATTTAGAAATATAATTACGAGAAATGTTATAAATCTTTTCTAAGTCAAACAATGAACCTGAATTATTCATTTTACTAAATGAAAATTCAAAATCACGATATGATTTGTCTGGATTTTGCAAGAACCATCCTTCAAAATTAGTATTCATCAAAGTAGCAAAATATAATTTGACAGCCTCATTAGGAAGTCCTTTTTCTGTATAAAATGCCACTGCAGCCTCAGGGTCTTTTCTCTTACTAATCTTTCTTACAGTATCACCATCTTTGACATTGATCGGTAATAAATGTGCAAATTTTGGCATTTCAAAGCCACAAGCATTCCATAATTCTACATGGTATGGAACAGATGAAATATAAGAATCATCTCTTGTAACTGTGGTTACTCTCATAAAATGGTCATCACACACATGAGCAAAAGCATATGGTGGAATACCATCAGATTTAATCAAAACTTGATCCAAGTCATTTTCTGGAAGTCTAATTAAACCTTTAACTAAGTCTTTAAAATTAAAATGCTTATTAAAATCTCCCATACTTTTTAATCTTAGTACCCATTTGTCACCATTATCTAAATGTTTTTTAACTTCATCTAATGTTAAATTACGACATTTAGCATATTTGCCATAGTAACCTATTCTATCCTTCTTTTGTGTTTGAATCTCTCTCATTTCACTTAAATCATCTTCTGAACAAAAACAAGGATATGCTTTACCTATTGAAACAAGATATTTGGCAACTGTATGATAAATATTGATTCTTTGTGTTTGAATATAAGGACCATATTTGCCACCTTGTATTGGATCTTCACTAATTTTATAACCATAAGCCTCTAAGTCTTCAATGATTAACTCAGTACCATTAGGAATAGCACGTTTAGCATCAGTATCCTCAATTCTTAGAATAAATACACCATTAGTTTGAACTGCCATTACCTCTGGTATAAATGTTGCATAAAGTCCTCCCATGTGAAGTCTTCCTGTAGGACTTGGTGCAAATCTTGTTACTTCAGCTCCTTCTGGTAAATCTCTTTTTGGATACATTTTCTCTAAGTCTTCAATTGTAGTTGTAACCTCAGGATATAATAATTCTGCTAACTCTTTATAATTCATAAACTTTCCTCCTAAAATAAAAAGATGGTTACCCAAAGGACGAAATGCCGTGGTACCACCTTATTTTTACTTATTATCTTAACGCGATTAACGGGACAAACCAACTCCAAAGCTTCTTCAGTTAACTCCTTTATTAGTTTCCACCAGCCACTAACTCTCTTTTAAATTATATTAACTTACTCTTCTTTTTCTTCGTTTTTCAACAAAAAGTATATATCTTTTTCCTAATTTTGTCAACAAAAAAACCCTTATACCAAGGGTTAATCTCCTAATGGCGGAGCAGGAGGGATTTGAACCCTCGCACCAGTTACCCGGTCTACACCCTTAGCAGGGGCGCCTCTTCAGCCTCTTGAGTACTACTCCATGTAGGCATAAATATTATAAAATAGATTGTTTATTATTTCAAGTTTTTTTGATAAAATTATATTTGGTGATAAAAATGAATTGTATATTTTGTAAAATTATAAGTGGTGATATACCAAGTTATACTATCTATGAAGATGATATTGTTAAATGTTTTTTAGATATCAATCCTGAAAGTCCAGGACACTCATTAATAATACCAAAGACTCATTATCAAGATATAACAGATATTGATAATAATACTCTTTATCATATTAATGATATATCAAAAAAGATATATAACTTATTAAAAGAAAAACTAAATTTTGATGGACTAAGATATGTTCAAAATAATGGTAATATCCAAGAAGTAAAACATTATCATTTACATCTAATACCATTTTATAATGAAAAACCAAATATAACTGTTGAAGAAGTATATAACTTATTAAAAAAATAAAAGGATATTTCCTTTTATTTTTTTATATTAACAACCCCAAAAAGAACTGAACATAATAGCAAGTAATATATAAAGTACTATTACGATAACAAATCCTCTCCCTGTTGGAACAGGTTGTCCATGACAAGAATTATTTTCCATATTTTAACCTCCTTACTAGATCCATGCACCTAGTATAATTACTAGTAATATGAATAATACTAAAACAATTGCAGAACTTGACGCATAACCCATAATATAATTCCTCCTTTTTTATTGTTCTAGAATATTTTATGGAATATATTAAATTTGTGTGATTGTTTAAGACTATTATTGTATTTTTTTTTTAATTTTGTTAAAATATATTTGTACGCAAAAACAAGGGAGGATTATTTATATGAATAAGAAAATAGGAAAAATGGTAGCGTTAACTGGATTAGTAGTACTACTTTCAGGATGTGGAAAAATTCCAGTTCTAAAAAATGGAGAGGAAGCACTTTTTAAGCTTAATAAAAAAGATGTTGCGGTAAGCACTCTTTATGATGCTTTGAAGAATAAATATGGGGTTACAGTTTTAGTTGATGTAGTTGATAAAATGATTTTAGACGAAAAATATCCAACTGATTCAGATGAAGAAGCAAAAGTAAAAGAGGATGTTGATTACATTAAGAGTTATGCAGAACAAAATAACACAACAGTTACTCAATTAATAGAATATTATTATGGAGTATCAACTATAGATGAATTAAAACAAATTTTATCATTAGATTACAAAAGAAACTTAGCAGTTGAAGATTATGTAAAGAGCAAAATAACAGATAAAGATATTAAAAAGTATTATGATGAGAAGATTAAAGGAGATATCAATGCTAAACACATTTTAATTGCTCCAGAAACAGCAGATGGTATGACAAATGATGAAATTAAAGCTCAAAAAGAAGCAGCTTTAAAAACTGCTAAAAATATTATTAAAAAGTTAAAAGATGGCGAAAAATGGGATGATTTAGCAAAGAAGTATTCTGATGATGATTCTAATGCATCAAAAGGTGGAGACCTAGGATGGTTTAACACTGGTGAAATGGAAGAATCATTTGAAAAAGCAGCATATGCTTTGAAAAAAGGAACATATTCATCTACACCAGTTGAAACACAATATGGATACCACATCATCTATAAAGTTGATGAGAAAGAAAAACCAAAACTAGAAGAAGTAAAAGAAGACATTATTGAAAAAATATCATCTTCTAAATTAGAAGAAAATGATAAACTAAAATATGAAGCGTTAAAAGAATTAAGAAAAAGTGCTGGATTCGAAATTTATGATGATAAACTAAATTCTGATTATAAAAAATATTTAAACAAATATGAATAAAAATAAAGGCTCGTAAGAGCCTTTTAATTATGAAATCCTTTCTGATATAACTTTTGCTTTATCTTATATTCTAATTCTTTATCTTTATACTTCTTAGATAACTTATTATACAGTTTTTGATATTCCTTTTCATAAATATCTGTTTCATCTACTCTAATATCGTTAATTTCATTTATAATAAGTTCTCTATGATAACCATTAGATACTAAGTAATTTAAAATACTATTCTTTAGTTCATATAAAGATTTGCGATTATTTTTTAATTGTTTATTAATATATTTTTTTATTTTCTCTATCTCTAAATCATCAGTATATTCATCTAATTTTTTATTTATTAGATTAGAGTCTATTTTTAATTTTTCAAGACTACTTTTTATCTTTAAAGGCCCATCATTAGAAAAAGATATTTTATCATGAATATATGCTGTTGTAAAAATAGAATCATCAAGAACTTTATTTTTTTCTAAAAGATCTAATATTTCATTAACAGTAGAACTAATAATTTCTTTCTTTAATAAATAATTTTTAACTTCTTCTCTACTTCTTAATCTCTTTTTAATATATTCAACCGCTAAAAGATAATTAGTATAAAAATCATTATCTTTTTTTATTATCTCAAGTTCTTTTTTAGTTAATTCTTTCTTTAATAATAATTGATATTTAATTATGATATCATCATAAAGAAGAATAGTTTCATCACCTATTTCTACTTGATATTTACCATTTCTAACTTTCTTATATTTTTTTATCTCCATTTTTCTCCCCTAAAGAAAAGCTTAATTATGTTTTACAATAATTAAGCCATCTGCTAACTCCTCTAAAGCTCTCCCTAAATTCTTCTTTGATTTGTAATTTTCCATTGGCATTTGATAGAAGCCTGTCTCTTCCATCTCTTCACTTCTTTTAGCGATAATATGAACTAATTCATACTTTGAGCTTACCACATTTAACAATTTATCAATTGATGGATAAATCATTCTATCACTCTCCTTAATTTTAGCATAAAACTATTTTTAAATTAATGCAAGTAATTTGACTAAATTTGACATTATTTTACAAGATTTCTTAAACCATTAAGAATTTCCACCATAGCCCATGTATCTTGTTGACAGTATTTTATAAGGGCATTATAGTTAAATTCATACTCTTCTGGTGTCATTTTGTCAAACATTGAATATGTAACAAGAGCCTCATTACCATTCTTTACATCAAGATTAGCATATGACAAATTAGAGAATAATGGTAATATCTTTTTAATTGAATAAGAACCATTTAGTTTAGGATTATAGTAGTTTATTACATCTATATTTTCTGTAATACCTAATGACTCATATAACTCTCTATTATTCTTAACTAAATATAATGTATCAAAACTATGTTCTTTACTAGCCATCATTCTAAGTTTATTTTTTGTTTCTATATCATCATCAAACAATTCACTTAGTTCCTTTAAACGTCCTCTTTCAAAAGTAACATTATGAGCTAAAACAGTTCCACCTTTTTCAATATCAATATATTCACATAATGCTTTACCAATTTCCATACGATAATCATTAATATTATCTTTGGCTAAGTATCCAAAATGATCTTTTTCTTTATCACAAACACCTGGTTTTCTTTCAATATGTAAAGAAAATTGAAAAACAGATTGTATATAACACTTCTCATTTCTAAATCTAGGAAGTGGACAAGGAAATGTTTCAAAATCCAAATGATAAATTGGATATTCTAAAGAATCAATACCAGCTTTTATCTTCTCTTTATCAATATAGATGGTATTATTTAAAACACAATCTCTCTGAATTATATTAGTAGTGCTTTTTAAATCTTCTTCTTTTACATCTAGCATATTTAAAATACCTTCATTTACTAATTCTAACTTAGTTAAACCATTTAATTTGTTTAAACCAATATACGCAAATATTGAATTATCATGTGGTATTTTATCAAAACAGATTGGTTGAAATCTGCACATTGTTTGCTTCTTATATTCACAATAACTACCAATTGGACAAGGACTAATATCATTCTTTCTTATATATTCTTCTACTCTTTTAAAATCTAATTCTAACTTAGTCATATATTCCTTAGTAACATCAGTTAAATCAATCAAATTAATTATTTCATTACCATTAGAATCCGGTTCATAAACACATTTTCCATCTTCTCTTTTACCATCGTAAACATAATCACAATTTAAAAAAGCTAAATAATATCTTTTATTTTCTATACTTAAACCTTTACTTTGTAAATCATGTTCAATAATATATCGTTGAACTGCTAAGTCATAAATATAATGCCCCAAACTATGATATCTATCAAATAGATGTTCTCTATTTTTCATATATTTATCATCAGTTATTTCAGGATCTACTATTCCTAATTCTTCATTTAAACGATAAATTCCTCTTTCATCCTTAGAGAAAATAGAATGCTTTTCTCCACGAACAACAGGCCCTAAATCTTGTACTTTTTTAGTAGTAGTAGCTTTTACTTCAATAATATCAAAAGTATCATCATGCTCATTAAACAAGTCAACATAACAAAGATATTTTATATCATCACGAATAAAATCAAACTTTTTCTGATAATATGTCTTAGTACTACAATATGTAAGTTCCCCTTTAAAATGTTTTTTTACATATAATGCTGCTAGATGCTCTACTTCATTATAATATGGAAGAAGAGCTTCTAGTTTAGGGTTATCATCAACTAAAATATTATTTGATTCATCTTCCATGCCTGAAATTATATCATTTAATATATCCCGCTTTTCTTCTTCTTTATATTCTTCTAAAGAAACATCATCTAGTAGCTTATTTCTAATATCATCTAGTGCTGCATATCTAGGGCATCTAATATAATTAACAAATCTTGACTTAGTTATTGCCATGTTCCACCTTCTTCTTTAATGCACCTTTAAACATTAATCTTTTAATAATATTTGATTTTTGATAAACTGTTAAAATATAAAACGATAAAAGAAAATCTTTAGGATTTTGTAATAATAAAGAACTAAGAGTATTATTATCACTACCTATTAAAAAGTGATATAAAAAGTTTACAATACTTTGATTATCCTTACTATCAAATTTTAGTATCTTGTCAAACATAATATCATAGAATCTACTAATTAAATAAATCTTAGTCATATCTATATCATATATCTTACCTATTTCTTCTATATTATCATTAAACACACTTTTAATGTTATCATCACTAGATAATTTGCTTCTTAATCCTTCCAAAAATGCTGAATCAAATATCTTTTTTAAATTATCATTTTTATTAACAAAATAAGTCTTAAAATTATTAATATAATTGTCTTTCAATCTTAAAAAATTATAATTTAATTGGCCTTTATAAAAACTATACTTATCACCATCAAGTTTACCAAATGCTTTTAAAGTATCATTATATCCAAGAGCAATTCTATATAATGCTTCTTTTCTAGTAAATGATAAAAATGATCCCATATCAGATGAAGGTTGAATAATTTTAACAGGAATTTTTGTATCATTTTTTTTCTTTATACCAATGGCTTTTAAATCAACCGCAATAATCTCATCTGCTCCCATTTTAACAGCTAAATCAATTGGCATATTATCATAGTAACCACCATCTAAGAATATTTCATCACCAATTTGTTTTGGTTTAACGACAGGGAAACAAGTGGCAGATGCTACTATATAGTCAATTAATTTACCATCAGGAATATCCTTTTTTACTAACAATGCCGGTTTTTTCTTTGTAAAAGAATAAGTAACAATTCCATAATCAATATCAGATTTTCTTAATTTATCTTCATCAATATATTTTCTAAATATTTCTTCCATTTTGGTAGTATCTATTCCACCATCAGAAATAAAGGATTTGGCAATATTTACATAAAAGTTTTTCTTTCCTTCTTTAGTACGTAAATCACAATCTAAATAAAAGATATCCTTGGTTGTTAGTTTTTCCCAAAGTTCTCCTGTTTCTTTAAAATTATCCAGTACCATCATTGCTCCATTAACAGCCCCAATTGAAGTACCCGTTACAATATCAAATTTAATATTTAATTTTTTTAATGCTTTCCAAACACCATACTGGTAACTGCCTTTAGCGCCACCACCAGATAATACTAATGCTCTTTTCATACTATCACCACTTTAAGTATATATTAAAACTAAAAAAAAAGAAACATCATTGATGTTTCTTTTACTTTCTCTTTTCGTCAAGAACATACTTATAAAATAAACTTGCAAGTGCTGCACCAACTAGAGGTGCTAAGATGAATAACCAAACTTGTTTAAAAGCAACTCCACCTTGAAGTACTGCTGGTGCAAGACTACGAGCTGGATTAACACTTGTTCCTGTAAATGAAATACCAATTAAATGAACAAGAGTTAATGTAAGTCCAATTACTAATCCAGCAATAGTAGAATGTTCTTTTTTAGCAGTTACTGCCAAAATAACAGTTACAAAAATAAATGTTAAAATAACTTCTACTGCTAAAGCAACCCAGACATTTGATGCACTGCCATATGAATTAGCACCAAGAGCTTTGAAACTCTTTAATAATAATCCAAGAACAGTTGATCCTAAAAATGCCCCAGCAACTTGAGCTAAAACGTAGTATAAAAAGTCTTTTGCACTCATTCTTTTTGAAAGGTACATTGCTAAAGATACAGCAGGATTAATATGACATCCAGAAACATTACCTATAGAATAAGACATAGCAACTATTACTAATCCAAATGCTAAAGATGTAGCAACTACGTTAGCTTTAGTTACAACTGCAACTCCACAAGCTACAAGTGTCAAAACAAATGTTCCAACAAATTCTGAAATATACTTTTTCATCGTTTCCTCCTTCATTATAATCTTATCAAAAAAATGAAGAATTATCAATAAAAATAAGCCTTATAGGCCTATTTTAAGTTACATCCACAACCACAATCATTAACATTACTTACAACATTTTCTTCACAACAAGAGTATGAAGGTTGATAAGTATGTCTATAAACATGGTTATTAATAATCTTAGTACGTATTGGACAAACATGTGCAACATTATGCACTATTGTTCTTTGTACAACACGTTCTTGCATTGGTTCAACTATTGGTTGTTGTTGACATCCCATACTTGGTGAAGCCATAGGTCCAAACATTGAACTTTGGTTAACGTCTATATCAATAGTACCTTTGTTATTAGTGATATCAATCATATCATCTTGCATAGGCATATTCATAATAGGTGTCCCCATGCCATTTCTAAACATTATAAATCCCCCTATCTAGTTTTATACTATTCTATAATGTTTAAAATGTATATGTATTTACCTAGAATGGCATTTTAAAATTACCACTTGCCATATGTTTCATCATCTTTTTACTTTCTTCAAATTGTTTTAATAAGCGATTAACCTCTTGAACATTTCTTCCTGAACCTCTAGCAATTCTTTCTTTGCGTGATGCTTTAATAATATCAGGATTTCTTCTTTCTTTAGGTGTCATTGATAAAACAATTGCTTCAACATGTGCTAAATCTTTAGGATCAATGTTTACTTTATCGAGTCCCATCTTTTTAGCACCAGGTAATAATTTTAATAATGATTCTATTGAACCTAATTTTTTCATCTGTTTCATTTGATTTAAGAAATCATCTAAATCATATTTACCACTTTGCATCTTCTTTAAAGTACTTTTAGCATCTTCTTCATCTATAACTTCGTTAGCTTTATCAACTAATGATAAAACATCCCCCATTCCAATAATTCTTGAAGCCATACGATCAGGATGAAATTCATCTAAACCATCTAGTTTTTCAGATACACCAACAAATTTAATTGGAACATTTGTAAGATGTCTTACAGATAATGCTACACCACCACGAGTATCACCATCAAGTTTAGTTAAAATGACACCCGTTAAGGCAAGTTTTTCATTAAATGTAGTAATTACATTAATTGCATCTTGACCCATCATACTATCTATTACTAGTAATGTTTCATGAATATCAATGCTATCTTTAATTCTTGTAAGTTCATCCATTAATTCTGAATCAATATGTAGTCGACCTGCTGTATCTATTAAAATATAATCATAATTATTTTCTTTAGCATAATTAATAGCATTTTTACTAATCTCTACAGGATCATTTTTACCTTCAGAATAAACTTCAATATTAAGTTCTTTACCAATTTGTTTTAATTGATCAATTGCGGCTGGTCTATAAATATCACAAGCAACCAAAAGAGGTTTTTTGTTATACTTTTTACGAACTAAGTTGGCGAGTTTACCAATAGTTGTAGTTTTACCTGAACCTTGTAGACCAACTAACATTAAAACTGTTGGTTTTTTATTAACTTCAAGTGGGGCTGAATCTCCTCCTAAAAGTTCTTCTAGTTCATCTCTAATAATTCCTACAAACTCTTCACCAGGAGTAAGACTATTTCTTACTTTTTCTCCAAGAGCTTTTTCTTTAACTATTTCCGTAAACTCTTTAACTACTTTATAGTTAACATCAGCTTCAAGTAAAGCAAGTCGAACTTCTCTTACCATTGGATCAATATTACTTTCAGTAATCTTGCCATAACCTTTAATATTTTTTACAACGCTTTGTAATCTATCACTTAATGTTTCAAACATAAAATCATTCCTCTTCTTACTAATTATACAATAAATATCTTAATTTAACAATGAAAGGAATATATTTAATTAGGTGATTTTATGATTATAAAAGCTTCAACTAAAGAAAAAGAGCTTCTAGCAAGATTAATGAGAGCAGAAGCACTAAGTGAAGGTGATTTAGGTATGTTGATGGTTGGTAATGTTGTGGTAAATAGAGCTTTAGCCAACTGTTTAACATTTAAGAATACAACCACTATAACTGATGTAATTTATCAAAATCCTGGAGGTTTTACAGGTGTAAATAGTTCATTATTTGTAGGAAGGCCAACAACCAAAGAGCAAAACTTAGCTGAAAGAATTCTAAGAGGAGAATACTACTACCCAGCCACTAACGCTCTATGGTTTTATGCTCCAAAAGAAAATAACCCGTGCCTATCTTATTGGTATGAGCAAAAAAATGTAGGAAGATATAAAAAGCATTGTTTTTATGCTCCATATCCTGGTGTATGTAGAGAAATATATTAAAAAGATACCAACAGGTATCTTTTATTTATAAATGTTTTTCAGTGCTTCCTAGCGCCTCTACCTCGATATGATCTTTTCGACCACTATCATAAGTAATAGTTACATCTATATCTCGATATGGATTATAGTGTGATACTGTAGTTGACCTTCCAATATCTGATATAGGATTACTTAATAGATCAAAAGTTTCCTTATCAATCTCTGCTATTAAAGGATTAACACGACCATTTATTAAATTTGGAATTGAAGTGTCAAAAATATAATTCTTATCTTCAAACTCTATTAAATTATAACTATGAACTTCTTGATTACCATTTCTTACGATAGCAGATGTTTTAAAGTAGCTATTTATTCCTAAAGACTTTAATAAATTTTGGGAAAGAGCCGCTCTTTCAACACACATTGCAGCACCAGTTCCTTTTAAATTTGATATCTTATTGTCTTTATTTTCTTCATAACCGGCCTCGTAATAATAATCCATTCTCGATTCTACATTACTAATTCCCCCAAAGTACTCATCTACTGTTTCTAATACTATGCTTGATAACTCATATATATTAGAGTCATCAGTACCATTTAATTTTGATTTAAGTAACTCATATGCATCCCTTATATTTCCAATCTTTGCATCAACAAAATCAGCAAGTCCAGACTCTATGCTTATAGTCTCATCTAAAAAAGATCCACCGAACGAAGAAAGCATCCTACTGTAGATAAAACCGTTAACAAAATTTACACCTATTTTGTTCTTTTTCATAGGACCATCACCATATTTGGCCATATCTCCTTCAACAATCACTTTTGTTCCATCTTTTTTTGTGTATTCCATAATATCTACCTTCTAATAAAATTATATCATAATATAAAAATAATACCAGTTATTCTGGTATTATTAGCGTTTGTCCTATACTTAAATTGTCACTATTCAAATTATTAGCCTTTTTCAAATCATTTACTGTAAGATTATATTTCTTTGCTATATTCCAAAGATTATCACCTGATTTAACAATATAAGTTTCATAGTTTTCTGTCTTTGGTATTAATAATCTTTGCCCAATAGATAACATATTATCAGTTAAATTATTATATTTTTTTAATTCATTTACCGTTGTATTATACTTCTTTGCAATAGACCAAAGGCTATCACCTTTTTCCACAACATATATTAATTCGTTATCATTAACTACTTCAGGTATTTTCAAAACTTGCCCAATAGATAACAAATTATTAGTAAGATTATTAAACTCTTTTAATTGATCTACTGTTATTCCATAATTATTAGCAATTGTATACAAATTATCTCCTGCTTTAACAATATATGAATTAGAATCAACAACTTCTTTACTTGGGATATATAATTGTTGCCCAATATTTAAAATATTACTAGAAAGATTATTAGCAGCTTTTAATTCATCTACTGTAACACCATATTTTCGAGCAATAGACCAAAGGTTATCTCCTCTTTGTACAACATAAATATTCCCTGATACCTCTTCTTTTTTCTCTACTGGAATTAATAATTGCTGATTAATACTTAGTGCAGTTGTTCCTAAGTTGTTTAAATTAACAATATCATCAACACTGACACCATATTTATTAGCAATGGACCAAAGGTTATCACCTTTTTGAACATTATATACTAAATAATCTCCTGGTTTAGCACTTTCTTTCTTAGGAATTACTAAAGTATCTCCAATATTTAAAATATTATTTGTAAGATTATTAGCAGCTTTTAATTCATCTACTGTTACTCCATAATTATTAGCAATTGTATATAAATTGTCTCCTTTTTTAACAACATAGATATTACTTCCCTTCGGTGGAACATAATTAACTCCTGCATATTTTGAAACTGCACGAACAACAGCCTCTGCATAATCAAGTAAATAATTTTTTAATTGTAATACATCATCCCCCGTTGAATCTAAAAAACCATATTCTACAATAACAGGTTGTGTTTTTCCTGTATTTCGATGAATAAAGTAATAATCTTTAGAAGGATTACTAGGTAATCTTCGTTGATAATACTTACGCATATTTTGTCCTTCTTTACCTATTTCTTCTAAAATAGATTTAGCAAGTGTATCACTATTACGAAGAGCATATATTGTTTCAGCCCCATCTCCACCGCCAGCATTAATATGATTTGATAGTACTAAAACATCACTATTATCTCCAAAAGCATTTAGTATTCTTCTTGTTCTTTCACTAGGAGAAACTGTTTCATCCTTATCTCTAACTAATTTAGAAGGAATGCCTAATTCATTTAATCTATTATTAATATAAGTTGCTGCTTGTAATGTTAAATCTTTCTCTACAATATTATTACCTACCGCTCCAGGATCATCTCCTCCATGCCCTGCATCTACAACAACACCTCTTAAAGCCATTTAAATCACCCAATATATTGTATGAAGAAAAAAATTTAATGTTATTTATTTTTATTAGAATAAAAAGTCTTGGTTAATACAAGACTTTTTTCCTACTTTTCATTACATAATATATTCCAATACTAAAAACCATCGTCATAACAATCACTATAATTGGGAATACTGATCTAGAATTTTGGTTACTTGTAGTCATTTGTCTGAGAAGAATTATCCTCAGAAAAAGAATCAGTTTCAAAATAATAATGCTAAACCAACAACTTTTTTCATACTAACACCTATTATATAAAATTCATAATAACTCACTGTCAATTCAATAAAATCAATCATAGGCAAATATACTCTTCAAATAAAAAAGAACTATAGATTAAACTATAACTCTTTTTTTATTTTTATCTACTTCTAATATATTTTATTGAACTATAATCACTATAAATCTTTTTACCATCAACAATCATATAACTTCTAACTCTATAATAATATCTTCTCCATCTTGATGTTTTATTATCAAACACTAATGTATCTTCACTTGTAAATGCTTTTACCAAATAGTATTTTCCGCTTCTTCTAGTAGCACGATATATTTCATATCCATCCGCATTAGCAATACTACTCAAAGTTACTCTAACCTTTCTAGCAGCTGGTGATCTAAGAGAAAATCCAGGTACTCTTGGAGCTGATCTTCTTGATACAACACTTGTGTATGCTCCACACCTATTTTCATTATTACATACCCTTACCTTATAATAATATGTTTTACCTAGCGTTACATTTCCATCCAAATGTAAACCTACACCTGGTAAAGTTCCAATTTTCTCATATGGTCCAGCCTTTGTTTCACTCTTATATATTTCATATTTTGAACCACCAGGTACTCCACCAACATTTATACTAAATAAATTATAATCTCTTAATGTAACACTTAATTTTGGAACTCTTGGTACCGTTTTTACCCTTAAAACATTGCTCCAAGCACCATATACTCTAGTTCTTCCAACTAATTTATAAGCACGAATACGATAATAATATACTGTATTTGAACCTCTTCTTGTATTGGTATAACTAAGTATATTATTCTTTCTAATTGTCTTAACTGTGTACCATCTCTTATTGTTGGTACTTCTTTGTATTTGATATCCTGTTACCCCAACTTTACTCCATGACATTCTAATACTTGTTGCCCAAATACCAGTAGCTTCTAAGTTATTTACTTTATTAGGTACAACCTTTAAGCCAACTATATTAGAGTATGCCGTTTTACTTAATTCATTTTGAGCATATACTTTGTAATAATATTTTTTACCATAAGATAATCCACCACTAACATAAGATTCACCTTTTGTTTGTCCAATCTTAGTCCAAGTTCTCTTATTTGTACTTCTATAAATGTAATAAGTTTCATTAGCATCTTGTGTATCCCAAGAAATAAGTAATGCATTATTATTCCATTTTGAAATTCTAATTTGCGGTTTGACTAATCTTAATACTTCTTCTCTAGATGCTATTAATACTTGCTTTTGAATAGTACCATCATAGTTACCAGTTCCATAAACAGTAACCGTTACATATTCACCAATACTTCCGCCTTCATTACTTAGTGAATAAGTATAATCTGTATTATTTGCTAAAGTTCTACCATTATTAACAACCTTAACATTAACACTGACTACTCTATCTTCGTAATAAGCAACCTTTTCAGGCACAATTACCATATCTTCTGTTAAAGTTTTTCTAGAAATATAGAAATGTGCCTCTATATCTTCAAACGTATAATTACTATTAGATAAACTCTTAATTACAACAGTGGCAGTTCCAACACTAATATTATCTCTATATTCTAATGCATAATCTAATCCTTGCACTAAGTTAACACCAGAATAAGAAATTGGAAATACCGGTCTAATAGCATTACCAGTATAAGTATAATTATCTATTTCAAAATCAGGATAAATACTTCTTCTAGTAATTGTTAATGGATAACTAATAGATTTAGCACTATAATTTTCCGTTTCAGAAGCAGTTGCTGTTATAATTGTAGCCCCAACTCCCTTAACTGTAACTTCTCCTGTCATACTATCAATCTCTGCAACATTAGGATTTAATGAAGTATAAGTTATAATACCATCACCAACTGAATGTGTTACATGATTAATAAAACTCTCACTACCAAACTGTACAACTCTCTCAGGAGTATAGAAAGATAAAACTTGGCTCATTTTTTCATGTGTCACTTCAATAGGTACATAAACATCAATAGCTCTCCAACTACTATTATAAGAATTAATGAAAGCATCTGTTCTCTTAACACCATTAACCCATATTTCAATATCGTCTAAATGATTTTCATCAAAATCATATAATGGATTATCTACACCATTACCCGTAGGCTTAGCATATATTTCAAACATAACATAAGTATATTTATCAGCACTAACTTGGGCATCATAATCACTATCTAAATCTTCAGTACATCTCTCGCTCGTAGGGCAGAAATAAACCCAAACATTATCATTACCTTTACCATAAGGTGCCGTTTCCGGTAAACTCCAGAATTGATTAAATTTTGCTCTTACTTCATCATAAGTACTTAATGTTGTTGCTTTTGCTTCATTTTTATCGTATGAAATTTCTACTTTATTAACATAAGTTCTATCAATCACACTTATAGTTGCACTATCACTCTTAGTTTCATCATAAGTACTAGTCACTGTTAATGTAACTTGATCAGCAGTTTCTGAAGCATCTATATATAAGATACCTTCATTAGTAACTCTAGTATTTTCACTATTATTACCTGTTACAGTCCATAAAATATCATGAGGGGCAGTTCCTGTAACAACAACATTATAATACTGTCTACCACCTCTTACTATTGTTCTATCTTGAGTAGTTATACTAACACTATCAATTACTAATGGTTCTGCTTGAACAAATATTACAGCATCAGCATACATATCACTATTATATGTACTAGTTGCTGTAACTACTATACTCTCAGCTGTTTCATCTAAAGCAACTGATAATACTCCAGAATCAGAAATAGTAGTGTTTTGACTTGTATTTCCAAATATACTCCATTCTATTCCATCACAATCTTCACCATAACATTCAATATCTGCTGTGAATTCTAAAGTTGTTCCTTTAACTACATTATCAGTATCATAAAATATATCGACAGATTTTACCAGTGGAGAAGTATCAACCTCTACTGGAACATAAACAGTTATACATCTCCAAGAACTATTATAAAAAGCAACAATAGCATCATCTCTTTGCTCATCATTAACCCATACTTCAATATCACCTAGATTTTCTTCATCAAAATCATATCCTTCACTTACCGGATTAGAAGTATGAGGATTAGCAAATATTTCAAATGCAATATAAGTAAATTTGTTAGGATCTATTTGATCATCATAATCTACTGTCATATCATCAAATGAACAAGCTTCACTTGTTGAGCAATGATACATCCAAACATTATTACTTCCTCTACTATAATTAACATCTTCTGGAACATTCCAGTTATCATTAGCTTGAACTCTTACTTCACCATAAGTATAAGCAGGACTAATTTTAACTGCATCAACATCGTAGTAAATGTCTACTCTATCAATAAATTCAAGAGCATGAACTTTGATATTTATTGTTAAAACAACAAATATCGCTAGAATAAATATAATATTTCTTTTAAATTTCATACGCACACTTCCTATCATAAATAATTATACAATAATATTTAAATTTGTGCTACAAAAAAAGCATATAATTTATATACTTTTTCTATATCTATCAATTATCTTTCTAGGAGAAGAAAATACTTCTTCTTTTCCATAGGCTTTTAATATTTTATTATCATCAATTCGTCCTATTACAAAATTAAAATTATCAACTAAATTTTTAGAATAACTAGGATTTTCAAGTAATTCATTTGCAAAGTGAAATGCCAAGAAGTAAGAACATAATCTTATTACTGGATATCTATCTTTAAGCTCATGTTTGAACTGTTCTAAGTCACCGCTAAAATATCTAGTATACATACAATCTACTAGTGCTAAGAAATGATCAATATTTTCATATTCTAATCTCTCTCCCATTTCTTTTTTACCATTATTTTTTAAATATGTAGCATAAAAATTTTCTAAAAATATAGGAAAGGCTTCGCTCCAGATAGAAGTAGTCCTCCTGTTACGAAGATATACATCACTAATTCCTTCAAGTTGATGAACATGCCCTAATTCATGAACCAAAATAGAAGAAGAAAAAATTCTTTTATCAAATCTTACCCCAACATAGCAGTTTCCAGTAGTACAAAGATGAAACGTTTTACCTTTAGCCTGTGAATCAGGATATTTTTTAGACATTAAACATATTCTAGAACCATCTTTTAAATCTAGATATTGATTGAATAAATTTTCATCATAATATTTAAAAAATTCACTAGTTGTTTTATCTACTTTTTCACTTTTCATACCAGTATTAAAAAATAATCCCCTAGTTTTAACTTTATCATCACAAAAGTTAAGTAGTGCTTTTTTAATACTATCATAATTAGAAGAAACAAATTCTAAAACACACTCATCATACCTACTATTACCTATTTCTACGCCTTCAAACTTCCAACTACTATCAAGGTAATAAATCATATAATTTAATACATTCATATCAAAAATAGTTTCTATTGTCCGTGACATATTTTTTACTTTAGATAACAATTCCTTTAATTCCTCAATATTCCAGTTCATTTAATATTTCCTTTCAATTCTTAATATTATAACACAAAATAAAAAAAGGTATATAATTATACCCTTTTTGTCTTAGATTTACCCTTACTACTATTCTTCTTAGATTTAGCTTTGTTAGAAGTTTTCAATAATGACTTCTTAGTTACTCTATTTTTATTATTTGTTTTCTTCTTGGTAACAGGTTTCTTAACTGGTTCTTCCTCAGTTTTAACTTCCTCAAGTTTAATCTTCATTGTTTCTTCTAACCCTCTTTGAATTCTTTTCTTTTTCTTTCTTTCCCTAACAGTCTCTTTCTTTGGTTCTTCTTTCTTTTCCTCTTCTAGAGTCTTAAGTCTCATTGTTTCTTCTAATTCTCTTTGAATTCTCTTTTTCTTCTTTCTTTCTCTAACTGTTTCATGTTTTACAGGTTCTTCTACAATAGACTCTTCTACTGGTTCACTAACTTCTTCCTTCTTCTCTTCACCAATTGGAATAACACCTAGTAATCTATTTAAAAATCTACCAATCTTATCAATAAATTTATCAACATATTCTAGCTTATAACTTTCATAATTATATGACCTTAAAGCAAGTACTAAACAGACAACAAATATAAACCCACAAAACATCCATCTAATACTACCAAACATACTAAACATTTTATGTATTATTGAAGAACCAAAACAAAATGATAATGTTGCATTACATCTTGGTTTAGCCACAAAACTAACTAATAAGCATAGTAAAGAAAAGATTGAACTAAAAAAACTTATTACAAAAGCTTGTAAAGCATGTCCTCTAACAAAATCACTTTTATTTTCCATAACATAAATGATTAATGGCAATGCAAAAATAAAATAATTTAAAAATGGTATAAAATTACCAACCATAATTACAAGATAAATTAAAAATGATAATACATTTGCATCATAATTAAATATAGATGATTTATGATTATTTACTCTTCTATCCATATAGCATCTCTCCACTTGGAATATTATACACAAACATTTAAAAAATGTCTATATTTTTAAAGAGTTCTAACGAACTCTTTATTCACCATCAAATAAATCTTCTTTAGGTATATTTCGTATCTCATGCCAATTATCAGGGAATCCCATTACATCTAATACTTTATTAACAGGAATACTACGCAAATTATAATTTAATTCAGTTATAATTTTATCTATTTCTAATACCAATTCATTTACTTCACTATCTTGTAATAATGATTTAATAATAATTATTAGTGCAAATAAATCATTTTTACCATAAATATATTCATTATCCATAATTGGAATATTTAGTTTACGATGATAAATAGTATCATTTATACTACGTTGTGATCTATTATCAAAAACAATATCCTCATGAGCACATATATTACGATAATTAGCAAGTATAGATAAATAATTAGCAAAATCATCAGCACTTATTTTATATAAATCAACTATATCATATTGATCTTCTTTCTTTAAAATAGAAAACATTTCAGAAACAATACCAAAAGATAATACTTTAACTAATATCCACAAAGGTACATATCCATAATTAGTTATATAATGTGATGTCGCAGAATGTTGTAACACATTAAATCTAATTTGTCTTTTCATTTTACCAATTAAATCATTTACTTGTTTTCTCTTTTCTCCTGCACAATTAAAATTGTGTGGTTTTAAATAATCTTTTTCATGATAACCATACTTCTTTGATAATTGATATGCAATAATAGATTTAATATTGTTTTCAATAATTAATATATTTTTAAATAAAATATTTCTAAGTCTACGATCAAAAAGAAACAAACTATATAATTCTTCAAAAGATGTTCCTGGTATAAAAACTTTATTATCACGTGAACGAACAAATAAATAACGATAACCATTTAAAAAGAAATAGTTTTCTCTTAATAAAACTTCTTTAGCATACTCTTCATCTTTAATAGTTAACCCTTTACCCCTAAGGATTTCTATTTGTTCATCTAAAGTTTTAAATACTTTTCTTTCCTTTTTATTCTCCATTATACATGCCACCTACTATACAATTATAGCATATAAGTTTATAAAAATATATGAAAAATGATGAAATTTAATTCACCATTCTTTAAATAAACTATAAATATATTCTTCTATATCAAATACTTGTAAATCTTCTTCTTTTTCACCTAATCCAATATATTTAACAGGTATATTAGTTTCATCTTTTATAGCAAGTACTATTCCACCTTTAGCTGTACCATCTAACTTAGTTAAAACTATTCCTGTAACAGGTGTGATTTCTTTAAAACTCTTAGCTTGACTAATACCATTTTGTCCGGTAGTAGCATCAATTACTAAAAGGGTTTCATGTGGGGCTTCAGGTATAAACGTTTTAATTACTTTGTTAATTTTAGCAAGCTCATTCATCAAATTAACTTTATTTTGAAGTCTACCTGCTGTATCAACTAGAACAACATCAACATTATTTTCTTTGGCCTCTTTTAATCCATCATAAACAACACTAGCAGGATCCACACCATCATCTTTTTTAATAAACATGCTTCCTGTTCTATTAGCCCACTCTTCTAATTGTTCTTTAGCACCTGCTCTAAATGTATCAGCCGCCACAAGCATAACTTTTTTACCCTCTTTAACAAGTTTAGATGCAAGTTTACCAATAGTTGTAGTTTTACCTACTCCATTAACCCCAACAAAAAGTATAACTGTTGGTCCTTCACTAGCATAATTTATCTTATTAACAATAATATCTTCATTAACATAGATTACAAAAAGTTCATCAACAATAACTTCTTTTAAATCTTTTGGACTCTCTATATTTTCATTCTTAACTCTATCACGTAGTCTATCCATAAATTTCATAACGGTATTAACGCCAATATCGGCCATTATTAATATTTCTTCTAATTCATCAAAATATTCATTAGTTATCTTATTATATTTATTAGTTAAATTAGTAAGCTTAGAAACAAAATTCTCTTTTGTTTTAGTAAGTCCCATATCATAACTAGTATTCTTTTCTTTCTTACTTTTTGTTAACTCTTTTAATTTTGCAAAAAATCCCATTTATATCACCACTATCAATTATAACAAAATATTTACTTTTTATCAAAAATATAGTATAATTCTTATCGGTTGATCGGTTAGAAAAACAAAGAAAGGAGTTTAAATATGTTCAAGCCAAATAAGACTTATGTCTTTGCGTTAGGTGGCTTAGGAGAAGTTGGTAAAAATATGTATTGTCTATTACAAGATGATGAAATCATCATAATAGACGCTGGTGTTTTATTTCCAGATAGTGAATTACGTGGAATTGACTATGTTCTTCCAGATTTTTCGTTTTTAAAAAAGAATGAAAGTAAAATTAGAACTCTAATTATTACCCATGGTCACGAAGACCATATTGGAGCAATACCATTTTTATTACAAGAAGTTAAAATACCTAGTATATATGCACCAAATCAAGCAGCTTACCTAATTAGAAAGAAATTAGAAGAAAGAAATAACAATTATAAATTTTTATATGTTTATGATGAAAAAACTAAATTAAAATATAAACATTTCCAAGTAGAGTTTTTTAGAACTACTCACTCAGTACCAGATTCATTTGGAGTTAGTGTAACTAGTCCTAATGGTACTGTTGTTGAAACTGGAGACTTTAAGTTTGATTTAACACCAATAGGACCACCACCTGATTTATATAAGATGGCAAGCATTGGAAATAGTGGTGCAACATTACTTCTTAGTGATTCTACTAATGCTTTAGATGAAGGATTCTCAGCGAGTGAGTCAAAAGTTGATGCAGCCTTAGGAGATATTTTCTTAAAACATCAAGAAAATAGAATAATAATTGCTACTTTTGCCTCAAATATCTATCGTTTAAAACATATAATTGAAACATGTAAAAAGAATAATCGTAAAGTATGCTTAATGGGTAGAAGTATGGAAAATAATGTTCAAATTTCGATTGAAAGCGGTTATATCAAAAATGATAATACCATAATTTCACCAGAAGTATTAAATACATTAAAACCAAGTGAAGTGGCAATTTTATGTACTGGTACTCAAGGTGAACCATTAGCAGCCTTATCAAGAATTGCAGATGGATCACATCGTTCAATTAATTTAATACCTAATAATGATGTTGTTATCTTTTCATCGTCTGCAATACCTGGTAATGCAGCCTATATTGCCAATACAATCAATAATCTATACCTAAAAGGTGTTAAAGTTTATACAACCTCATCAGCTGGTGAAATACATACATCAGGGCATGGTAAAGAAGAAGAATTAAAATTAATGTTAAGATTAATTAATCCAAAATACTTTATGCCAATTCATGGAGATTATCGTATGTTAAAACGCCATGCGGATATTGCCAAAGAATGCGGAATCGAAAACACATTTGTTTTAGATAATGGTGATGTACTATGTATTGATAATAATGAAATATATCCTGCAGGTAAAATTGAAATTAATGATATATTTGTAGATGGAAATAGAATTGGTGATGTTTCAAGCGCTGTTATGCACGATAGAAAAGTAATGGCAAGTGATGGTATATTACTTGTTATTGCCAATATTGATATGCAAAACAAAAAATTACTAATTAGTCCAAATATTACAACAAGAGGATTTGTTCAAATAAATGAAAATGAAGAATTAATAAAGAAAATAGAAAAACTAGCAAATAAAGTAATAAACAATAATTTGAAAGATAAAAAGATAACATTTAATGATATCAAAACAGAATTAACTAAAAACTTGTCTAATTTCATCATGAGTGAAACAGGTAGAAAACCAATAATATTATCATTACTATTAGACATAAAAAGATAGATTAATAATCAATAATCTATCTTTTTTATACTCTAATCCTAGCTCCCTGTATCAACCACATATGGATTTGCCATACTTCCATCACCACTAGAATATCTCATGCCAGGGATTAGTGAAACTGCGGGACGCGCGCCGAGAGTGTTAAACACGCCGCTGTTGCTCCAACCACCAGATGGTACCACGCTACGACCGCTAGCGTCGCTGCTGCCGAAATAGCTGGGCGAAACAAGCCAATAATTTTGTCCCGTTTTTCGTGCATTATTATTATTTAATAAGTTCATCTCTGGTGATGATATTAATCCTACTTTATAAGTTAGCTCTGCACTGCTATTTGATACACTAAACTTATCGGTTATATTTGTACAACTCAAGTCACTTCCTGTAGTATATTCTTTAAATTGTAAATACCTCGTTTCCCCTGTTACACTTCCTCCATCAGGCTTAAATGATCCTAACGCCCTAACACCCCTATCATTACAATATATAGTATCATCTATATAACTATCATATGGTAGCATGTATTTCTTATACCATGCATCTATCCCTGTTTTTATTGTAGAATTTTTGGTGTTTACATTATTTGCACTTATCATTTCTTCTAAAGCATCATTTACATCTTTTCCATTTGATATATTTATATAAAAAGGTATTCCGTCGTTCGTCAAAAAATAAACATAAGATATATTCTCACACTCTCCTGTAGTATTAAAACATGTATAATGATGTGTATTTACACTTGTTACATTATTACTATCTATTGTATCCCAAAATGTTATGCTATCACTATTTAGTGTGTATTTATGTGTTGCATTATTGTATGTGAAACCACTAGCATATTTATATATAGCTGATGACTTTATATGATATATGTATGTAGTATTAAGTTCATTTGTTGCATGCCATACATCATTACAAGTATTGTTTGTTGCATTTTTACATACATATTTATTTTTTACATTTGTATAGTTAGTGTAGTAATCAATTCTGTTTATCGTAGTTTGATTATTTATAGTATATGTCCCATTTCCATTATCGGTATAACTATCTCCATAAGTATATTTATCATTTGTATAATATGATAAATCATTACCATTTTCTATATTGATGCAATATGCGCTAGTGCTATTTATTCCTACTATATAATATATTTGTTCATTTGAATATGTGGCTGATGTATTTATAAATGTGTATTTACCTACTAATGATGAATAATCGCTGGTGCTATTAACTTTATATGGATTAGTTAATGTGTATTTATTAGCATTAGTTTCATTATAATCATACGAGTCAGCATAATAATATGACGTTGAAAGAGAAAGACCAACTGTAAGAACAGCTTCATAAGAATAATTCTTATAACTATAAGGATAAACCATATTATACATATATCCAAAATATGCTGGTGAATTAGAGGTAGCATTAAATGATATTTCTCCAAATTGGGAGTAATTAGAATTAGAATTTATTGGTATTGCATAGGCATTATAACCACTATAGTATGATTCTATTAAATATAGTGTTGAACATGTTCCAGATTGTGTTGTACTTTTACATGTATATTTACCTACTAATGTTGGTATTACAGTTGAGCCATTGCTACTTGTTACCTGGGTTGATGATGTTGTTCCACTTAATGAGAATGTTCCGTTGCTATATGTATAGTCTGTTCCATACCAATATGTCCCATTTAAACTTTGACTTGATCTATTTCCACCATATCCAACATGTGTTCCTCTTGTATTTAAACATTTACCATTTTCTACTTCCCCATTATAAATTAATCTAACACCACCTGTATCTGTAGTTCTTATCATTTGCCAACAATGATTTGCAAATATAACATTGTTTTTATCTAAGATTGCGGTTCCATTTGTATCACTTGATCCATACCAATGATAGATTTTTTTGGTAGATAATGAGGAATCCATTGAATCTTGATGTTCGCCTGTATATTCTCTTGCGTATGTTCCTTCTTTTTTTGCTCTTTTTAAAACATCATATAAAGTATTTTGATAATAAAGAGCATACGCTGTAACATTTGTTGTTGCATTGGTACTTGATGTTACTTCTGTTCCTTCTCCATCTTGTTCTGTATACCATCCCCCAAATATATATCCAGTCTTTGTAGGTGTACATAATTCTCCCCAAGGGTTATTACCATACTGAATTTTATTTGTACATCCTGTTCCACCTTGATTATTATATGTTAATACATAACCTATCTTAGTATTTATTTCTTTTATTTCTTGTCCATAGGCTAAAAAAGTATAGAAAGAAAGGGTTATATTTGTTAAAGTCACTAAAAGATAAGCTGCTATTATACTAAAAAAATATACTTTTTTAATTGGATGTTTAAACAAGTTATTTAGTCTATCTTTCATATTATCATTCCTTTACTATACTAGTTTTATTATATTATTTTTACATAAAAAAAGCAATCTTATTCTAAGATTGCTTCATTTTGTTTTTTTACTTAATTTCAAGTTTCTTAACTTTAGGTTTATCTTTGCCATCTTCTTCCCAAAAATCTTCTCTACCATATAACTTAGGTTCGCATTCGAAATACTGAATATCACCTTTTTCGTCTGACCAAGTTTGGATGAAAACTCCGCCAACATAATTTGATATTCCTTTCTTTATTTGAAAAGGAGTTTTGTCACATAATGCAGGCACTTGAACAACCTTAACATTGCGATACTCACCTTGAGAATATTTATGATAATGCCCAATAAACATTACTCTTGGTTTATTACCCGATTCAAATTCTTCAATTCTTTTTTGTGGTTTATATGATAACGCATAAGCGCTTCCATCACCAGGGTGATCTAACATTGTTCTAACATTTCCAATATTTCCAGTCCACTGATCTTGCCCCAAATAAACCATATCTTTACGACATCTTGGAACCCAACAGCCAACAGTAGCTTTACCATTTTTATACATAGTTTCATCATGACTTCCAAGTATAAAATAAGTTGTAATGCCTTCAATTTCAGGATACATATCAACAACATATCCAACCATTTCATCGAATCCATGCAAAAATACTTGTCTTGGATGTTCTTTTCGATGCGATGAGTAATCCCCATCAATCAAATCACCAGCATGATATACTTCACTTATTTCACGCTTATAAGCATCTAAATACAAATCATTCAATATGTGTAGTTGCTGTCTTTTATTTCCAATATGTGTATCAGCAACAACCAAATATTTATTGTAAATGCAATCTTCTTTTGCCAATTTTAGAGTTCTTTGAACTCTTCTAATTGGTTTCTTCATAATTATGAATTCATGATCTTCTGTTTCAACAAGCTCAATCTTTTTACCAAAAGAGTTATTTAATAGAAAGATAACTCCTTCTAATTCCATAGGTGTAAGTCCTAAATAATTACAAACTTCATTAAAAGTTCTACCACTTTTAATAGAATTATATATCTTATTAGCTTGTTCATTAGTCATTGTTATCACCCCCACGAGAAAGTACTCTTGCTTTTACATAATCATCTTTAATCGTACGATAATAAATATCGTTTTGGACTCTAAATGACTTAAGATTACCCTTTTTATCGGTTTCAACATCTACAAAACACGCTCCAACAACATTAGAATAACCTTTATCACTCATCTCCCAAGTTGTTGCGCACAAAGATGGAACTTCTAAAACTCTAACATCGCGATATTTAAACTCTTCGCACTGAAGTAATCCTCCATATAACATAATATTTGGTTTATCTTCACTACGCATAGCATCGATTAGCTTTTGAGCGCGATAACTTTGGGTATATGTTTTGCTCTGATTAGAATTTAATATTAACATTTTAACGTTATCAATTGTGACCTCACATCTAGAATTTCCAATATAAATCATATCGCTTCGTTGCTCATCTATCTTCTTGCCAATATCTATTTTTTTCTTCGCTAGATGTGTATTATCTTTCTTACCGGTTATAAAATATGTTTTCATTCCTTTTATTCTAGGGAATTTGTTAACAACATAATCTATTTGGCCATATGTATCTTTTCGTACTAAAGAATCAAACATGTTTTTAGACATCGGATATAATCCTTCAGTAAGGTTTCCAGTTATAATAAAGTTTCTATATCCTTCATTATAGGCTCTTAAAAAAACTTCATTTAACATTGTTAACTGCGAAAACTTAGAGCCCATTCTTAAATCTGATATTGCCACAAATTTAAAATGATTATTTTCATCAGTTTTAAATGAATAACTATATTCTTGATGATGTGTTTTGTCACCAAGGTTAAGGAAATAAACATCATCATCCTTGCTAGCAACCATAATATTTGTCCCTTGATTTCTTAAATAATTTACTAATCCCATAACTGTTTCCCAAGAAACCTCAAGTTCATCTGCCAATTCTGATAATGATATTTCGCTATCTGTAAGTTCTTTAACTTTATCTAAAAGTTCATTTAATTCTTCCTCTTCCATAATACCTCCTCACAATAAAAGGGATAATAAAATAATATTATCTCCCTTCTCTATTCTCTATTACAATCATAACTTATTTAAAAAAATTACGCAATAAAAAAGAAAACTTTTTCATAAAAATTTTCTTTAATTATTTTAATAAAACACAAAATATTTTTTCTTTCCCTTACGTACTATATTATATTTACGATTACTATCTAAAACATAATTTTCATCATTAACAACTTTACCATTTATTAAAATAGCATTAGCACTTAATAACTCACGTAACTCTCTTCTGCTTGAACAAACAGAAGTAGATATTAATAGTTCATTTAGTGGTGTATTATCATTTTTTAACTTAGGTGCATCTTTAAATACTTCATCTATCTCGTTGTCACTTAATTCGTCAACTTTTCCAGAGAATAATACTTGTGATATCTTTTCTGCTCTTTCATAACTATTTTTACCGTGTAAAAATGTAATTATTTCTCTTGCAAGTACTTTTTGTGCACATCTTGTTTCAGGATGTTCTTTAAATTCAACTTCTATTTTTTCAATTTCTTCCTTAGATAAGAAAGTATATGCTTTAATATATCTAATAACTTCACTATCTTCTACATTTATTAAATATTGATATAACTGGTATGATGATGTCTTACTTTCATCTAACCATAAAGCATTACCTTCAGTTTTACCAAATTTAACACCATTAGAATCCGTTATAAGAGGCATAATTAGTCCATATGCATCTTTACCTGTCTTTTTACGAATCAACTCAATTCCAGCGGTTATATTGCCCCATTGGTCACTTCCTGCCACTTCTAAAGTACAATTTTTATTTTCAAACAAATATAAGAAGTCTAAAGCTTGAATAATCATATATGAAAATTCTGTATAGGTAATACCAGTTTCCATTCTTCTTCTAATAATATCTTTATCTAACATATAATTAACATTAAAGTATTTGCCATAATCACGTAAAAAATCAAGCATATTAATATTCTTACACCAATCATAGTTATTAACTATTTCAAATCCAAATAACTCTTTTACTTGTTTAGTTAATCCTAAAACATTTTTCTCTACAGTTTCTTTAGATATCATAGGTCTTTCATTGCTTGGTTTTGGATCCCCAATTAAACCAGTAGCGCCACCAATTAAAAGTATTGGATTATGACCATAATCTTTTAATCTTTTAGATATTAAAAAAGATGATAAATGTCCTATATGTAAACTATCTGCTGTAGGATCTGTACCTATATAAAAAGTAAGTCCTCCTTGATTTAATAAATCTATAAGTTTTGGATCACTTATCTCTTGTATTAAACCTCTCCATAATAAATCATCATATAATTTCATAGTATCCCTCGCTAACTATTGTTATTATATCAAATATATGTAAATAATTAAATAATAATTAAATTTTTCCACAAAAAAAATTCTTAGCAACGCCCTATTTTAACTTACGCTATCGTCGGCACTGAAGGGCTTAACTGCCAGGTTCGGAATGGATCTGGGTGTACCACCTTCGCTATCGTCACTAAGAAAAGTTTTTTAGAGAAATAATTCTCTGAAAACTAAGATAATGTATTTAATCAAATATTTATAAATATAATAATGGGATTAAATCCTCGATCTATTAGTATCAGTCAGCTCAACATATCACTATGCTTCCACCTCTGACCTATCAACCAGATAGTCTTTCTGGGATCTTACTTCACGAAGAATGGGAAAATTCATCTTGAGGGAGGCTTCACGCTTAGATGCTTTCAGCGTTTATCCTTTCCATACATAGCTACTCTGCGCTGCTATTGGCATAACAACAGATACACCAGAGGTATGTTCATCCCGGTCCTCTCGTACTAAGGACAACTCCTCTCAATTTTCCTGCGCCCACGACGGATAGGGACCGAACTGTCTCACGACGTTCTGAACCCAGCTCGCGTGCCACTTTAATGGGCGAACAGCCCAACCCTTGGAACATGATTCTGCTCCAGGATGTGACGAGCCGACATCGAGGTGCCAAACACCACCGTCTATGTGAACTATTGGGTGGCATCAGCCTGTTATCCCCAGGGTAACTTTTATCCGTTAAGCGACGACCATTCCATACTGAATCGCCGGATCACTAAGCCCTGCTTTCGCATCTGCTTGACTCGTAGGTCTCGCAGTCAAGCTCCCTATATACCTTTACACTCTACGAACGATTTCCAACCGTTCTGAGGGAACCATTGGGCGCCTCCGTTACATTTTGGGAGGCGACCGCCCCAGTCAAACTGCCCACCAGACACTGTCCCTGACCCGGATTACGGATCTAGGTTAGAAATCTAAAATATCAGGGGTGGTATTCCAAGGTTGACTCCATTAAGACTAGCGTCCTAACTTCAAAGTCTCCCACCTATCCTCTACGAGAGATTCCAAATCTCAATATCAAGCTACAGTAAAGCTCCATGGGGTCTTTCCGTCCTGTCGCGGGTAACCTGCATTTTCACAGGTATTAAGATTTCACCGAGTCTATGGTTGAGACAGTGCCCAGATCATTACACCTTTCGTGCGGGTCAGAACTTACCTGACAAGGAATTTCGCTACCTTAGGACCGTTATAGTTACGGCCGCCGTTCACTGGGGCTTCAATTCGAAGCTTCGCACACAATCGACTTGCGTCAAGTACTAACCTCTCCTCTTAACCTTCCAGCACTGGGCAGGTGTCAGCTCCTATACTTAGTCTTTCGACTTTGCAGAAACCTGTGTTTTTGGTAAACAGTTGCCTGGGCGTCTTTACTGTGGGTCTATCGCTAGACCACCCCTTATTCCGAAGTTACGGGGTTATTTTGCCGAGTTCCTTAACCATAGTTCTCTCGCTCACCTTAGGATACTCTCCTTGTCCACCTGTGGTGGTTCTCGGTACGGGCACCTATATAATTAACCCTAGAAGCTTTTCTTGGAAGCTTGGCGTCATAAGATTTCGACGATATTGCTATCACCTTCACCATAACACTTCAGCTTATCAATATGCGGATTTGCCAACATATAAGCCTTTGTGCTTAGACCCAAATCCAATAATGGGCCCTTATTAGCCTTCTTCGTCACTCCTTCAGTCATATAGGTGGTACAGGAATATCAACCTGTTGTCCATCGACTACGCCTTTCGGCCTCACCTTAGGACCCGACTAACCCTGGGAAGACGAACTTGACCCAGGAAACCTTAGACAAACGGTGGCTGGGATTCTCACCCAGCTTGCGCTACTCACACCGGCATTCTCACTTCTAAACGCTCCAGCAGTCCTCACGGTCTACCTTCGGTGCATTTAGAACGCTCCCCTACCATTAATAAATTAATCCGCAGTTTCGGTACTATGCTTAGCCCCGGTACATTTTCGGCGCAGTGTCACTCGACTAGTGAGCTATTACGCACTCTTTAAAGGATGGCTGCTTCTGAGCCAACCTCCTAGCTGTTTTGACAACTCCACATCCTTTCCCACTTAGCATAGATTTTGGGACCTTAACTGGCGGTCTGGATTGTTTTCCTTTCGCGTATGGACGTTATCACCCATACACTGACTCCTGCATATACTGTCCTGGCATTCGGAGTTTGATTACGGTCAGTACCTCTAGGCGAGGCCATTCCGTATTCAGTGCTCTACCTCCAGGAAGCTAAACTACAAGGCTAGGCCTAAACCTATTTCGGGGAGAACCAGCTATATCCGAGTTCGATTGGAATTTCACCGCTAACCACAAGTCATCCGCGCACGTTTCCGGGTACGTCGGTTCGGTCCTCCATAGTATATTACTACTACTTCAACCTGCTCATGGCTAGATCACTCGGTTTCGGGTCTATTACTACATACTAGTCGCCCTATTAAGACTCGCTTTCGCTTCGGCTCCATCTCTTCGACTTAACCTCGCATGCAACAATAACTCGCCGGTTCATTCTGCAAAAGGCACGCCATCACTCATTAACGAGCTTTGACTTCTTGTAAGCACATGGTTTCAGTATTCTATTTCACTCCCCTCCCGGGGTTCTTTTCACCTTTCCCTCACGGTACTTGTTCACTATCGGTCACTAGAGAGTATTTAGCCTTACGGGATGG
>Ga0247611_10000461_pt1 | contig 82582 bp, 71 predicted proteins | sample 177DNAGHGhighgp2_FD_192422 | JGI IMG/M metagenome (GOLD analysis project Ga0247611, IMG submission 192422) | Sheep rumen microbial communities from Palmerston North, Manawatu-Wanganui, New Zealand - 1770 DNA GHGhigh gp2 | ecosystem: Host-associated > Mammals > Digestive system > Stomach > Rumen... | reverse complement strand
TAAAAAATTCGGCAGAAATATGACGGCGGTAATTTCCGATATGGACAGCCCGTTAGGTAACCAAATAGGAAATTCATTGGAAGTTATACAAACAATAGAAGTGTTAAAAAACAATATAAAAAATGATTTTTACGATTTATGTATTGAACTTTCCGCACTTACAATTATGCAAACAAAAAAAGCAAAAGATATAAAGCAAGCAAGGGCTGTTGCACAAAAAGCAATTTCTTCCGGGTATGCACTTGAAAAATTTATAAAGATGATAGAGTACCAAGGGGGAAATGCTAAAGTTGCGGATAATTATTCTCTGCTCGGCAAAGCAAAAAACGAATATATAATAAAAGCAAAAAAAACAGGGTATATAGATTCAATACAAACAAGACAGTTAGGTATATGTTCCTGTATGTTGGGAGCAGGACGGCTTAAAACCGAAGATAAAATTGATTGGACTGCAGGTATAACAATTTATAAAAAAACAGGCGATGTTGTTAAAAAAGGTGATATTGTTGCAAAACTGTTTTACAATAAAGCTGCTGTAGAACCGATTGCAAATACCGTTAAAGAAGCTTTTAAAATTTGCACAATTAAACCAAAAAGAATAAAATTAATAAAAGATATAATGATATAAAAAAAATAGAATGAGGAAAAATTGCAACAAAACAGGTGGATAATTCAAGAACCTGATAAACAACAGTTTAATTATTTATTACAAAACTTAAAATTACCGGAAGTAGTATTAAAAATTTTGATGAGCAGGGGATTTACGGATACCGCTTCCATAAGTTCTTTTATATCATCTGATAAAAATGATTTACTTAATCCTTTTTTATTAGATGATATGTATAAAGCTGTTGTAAGAATAAAACGAGCTGTTGAAAACAGGGAAACAATACTTATTTATGCAGACAGAGATGTTGATGGTATAACATCCCTTGTTATTTTGTTTAATACAATTAAAACTTTAGGTGGCAATGTTAATTGGTATATTCCTTCTAATGAAGGGTATGGTTTATCGAATGAAATTCTTGATAAATATAAAGCTTTAAATACAACCCTCGTTATTACCGTTGATTGCGGTATATCTTCACTACAGGAAGTTGATTATGCAAACAGTTTAGGTATGCAGGTTATAGTTACCGACCATCACGAAGTTCCACCCGTTTTACCGGCAGCCTATGCAATAATAGACCCCAAAAAAACAACATGCAATTATCCCAATAAAAGTTTGGCAGGTTGCGGAGTATCTTTTAAAGTTTCACAGGGCTTAATGCTTTCTTACGGTAAAGATTTTGACCAAACCGTTTCTTTTGTTTGTGTTCAAAAAAACGGAATAGGTTATAATGCCGTTATAATCAATACGAAAAATAATATTATTGCAGAAGAAAAAGAAATTTCGGTAAACGGTTTTGAAGATATAAACAAAAATTTATCAACATATAAAATTGTTACAGATGATAAAACATTGTTTGAAAATTTTGAAAATGTTGAAGAAATTAAAGTTGAAAACGGCTCTTTAAATTTAAAAGAAAAAACCGAATTGATTTTAAAACAATATATTAAAGAACAAAAATTAAAAGACAGAAGAATGTTGGCTTTTTTTGACGAAACTGCAGATTTGGTTGCACTGGGAACAATAGCCGATATAGTTCCTTTACTTGAAGAAAACAGAATTTTTGTTAAAGAAGGTTTGAATATTTTAAATAAAAACCGTGATAAAAGATACGGTTTATCTAAAATTATAGATGAATATATAAAAGGGCATCCTAAAATATCAACCAAAACAATTGCATGGAATATTACACCGGTTTTAAATGCCGCAGGAAGAATGGCAAAAGCAAATGTATCGGCAGAACTTTTATTGGCGGACGATAAATATAAAGCCAATGATTTTTTTATTCAATTAAAACAGCTGAACATTGAAAGGAAACAGCTTCAGCTTGATAATGCACACAAATTTCAGTATTTCTTTAAAAAACAATGTAATCCGGATACCGATAAAATATTTGTGGTTTTGGCAGAAGGTATTGCACACGGAGTTACAGGTATTATTGCCTCACAATTTGTAAAACAATATTCCAAACCGACTGTTCTTTTGATATCCGACGGAACAACTGCAGTAGGGGCATGTCGTTCGGTTGAAGGTTTTGATATAGTTGCGGCTTTGGAACAAACTAAAGATTTATTGCTAAAATACGGCGGGCATTCACAAGCGGCAGGTTTTACCATAGAAATATCAAAAGTTGAAGAGTTTAGAAATCGGCTTAAAAAAATAGCCGAAGAAAACCTTTCAAAAGAAATGCTTTCAAAAAAAATAAATATTGATTGTGAACTTAAAATTTCAAACATAAACAGAAAAACTTATGACGATTTAATGCTGCTTGAACCTTTCGGTGCGGCAAACCCTACACCGATATTTTTAATAAGGGATGTTGAATTTACCGAAGTTAATGTTATAGGACAAACGGAAGAACACCTAAAATTAAAAGTATGTCAAAACGGAAGTTGTGTAAATGCTTTGTTTTGGAACGGTGCAAAATACAGAGATTTAATGCAATACAAAAGGAAATTTAATGTTCTGTTTAATATAGAATTAAACAGAGATTCCGTCCAAATGATAATTGTTGATATAAACACCATTTAAATTTTTCATTTAAAAAAAGCCTCTTTCCTTCTAATCATCAAATATTTAAATCTTCCAAAAATTTTCTTCTCAAATTTTTATGCTTGACAAACAAAATATTTTTTTATAATATATTTACCTACCGCATAGGTAGGTAAATTAATAAATTATAAAAAAGGAATAAAATATATATGATACATTTTAATAATAAACAAAAAAATAAAATACAACTAAGTATTTGGCGATGTTGTATTAAAGAATGTGATTTGTTTTACGAACGAATGTGTAGTTTTGAAAGTTAGAAGGTTAGAAGATTTGATGATTGGAAGATTTGAAATATAGAAGCAGAAAAACTAAAAATTTTCGTTGGTTATAATAGGAGATAGTTATGACAAAACAATATAAATTTGAAACATTGCAGGTTCATGTAGGGCAGGAAACGCCGGATTCGGCAACGGATGCAAGAGCCGTTCCGATTTATGCAACAACATCTTATGTATTTAAAGATTCAGCTACTGCAGCAGGCAGGTTCGGTTTAACCGAAGGCGGTAACATTTATACAAGGTTAATGAATCCGACTTCCGATGTTCTTGAAAAAAGAATTGCGGCACTTGAAGGCGGAGCAGCAGCACTTGCAACCGCATCGGGAGCATCTGCAATTACTTATGCAATTCAAAATATTGCAACGGCAGGTTCCCATATAGTATCATCCACAAACCTTTACGGCGGAACATATAATTTATTTGCAAATACTTTAAAGGAACAGGGAATATCAACAACATTTGTTGATCCTTCAAATCCGGAAAATTTTGAAAAAGCAATAAAAGAAAATACAAAACTTCTTTATGCGGAAACTTTAGGAAATCCTAATTCCGATGTTGTAGATTTGGAAGCAATATCAAAAATTGCACATAAACACGGAATACCTTTTATAGTAGACAGCACATTTGCCACACCTTATTTATTAAGGCCTATTGAACACGGTGTAGATATTGTAGTGCACTCTGCAACAAAATTTATCGGCGGGCATGGTTCGGTAATGGGCGGGGTTATTATTGATGCCGGAAAGTTTGATTGGGCACAAAACGATAAATTTCCCGGACTTTCAAAACCTAATCCGTCTTATCACGGTGTAGTGTTTACAAAAGCGGTAGGAAATTTGGCATATATAATAAAAATAAGAACAACATTATTGAGAGATCAGGGGGCAACAATTTCTCCGTTTAACTCTTTCTTGTTGCTGCAAGGGCTTGAAACACTTTCTTTAAGAGTAGAAAGACATGTTTCAAATGCACTTAAAGTTGTAGATTTTTTAAAGAATCATCCGCAAGTAGAAAAAGTTAATCATCCGTCTTTAGCAACGGGAAAACAAAAAGAATTGTATAACAAATATTTCCCGAAAGGTGCAGCTTCAATATTTACATTTGAAATTAAAGGAACGGCAGAAACCGCAAAGAAGTTTACCGAAAGTTTAAAACTTTTCTCACTTCTTGCAAATGTTGCCGATGTTAAAAGTTTGGTAATTCATCCTGCATCAACAACACATTCGCAACTTTCCGAACAAGAGTTGTTAAGCAGCGGAATAACACCTACAACGGTTAGGTTGTCTATAGGTACGGAACATATAGACGATATTATTGAAGATTTGAAGCAAGGCTTTGAAGCCGTTAAATAACGGCTCTTTTACTCTTCAGTTTTTATAATGTAATATGTTAAAATAACGGAGGTATATATGAAAAAAGTATTTTTGAGTATTTTAATTTTAATAACAGTTGTAACATTAAGTTTTGCAGACTGTTGCGGCTGTGGTAGTGATAGCTGTAGCAACGATGATGGTTGCTCAAGTTGTCCAACAGTAGAAAGCCAGAAATAAAACAGAAGTTTAAAAATTAAAAATAAAAACACAATGAAAAATTATTGAAAATAATTTTTCCATAGACCGAAAGGTTTGTTTGTGAGATGAAGAATTTTCAAATTGCAGTGTACAAAAGTTTAGCAAAGTGATAGAGTACATAAGATTTGAAAATTCAAAGTCGGAATTAAAAACTTTCGGTCGTTATAAAGTATTCGGAGGAAATATGAAAATATATAAATCAGCAGATGAATTAATAGGAAAAACACCTTTATTGGAATTTACACACATAGAAAAGGCAGAAAATTTACAAGCAAAGTTAATTGCAAAATTGGAATATTTTAATCCTGCAGGTTCAGTTAAAGACAGAATTGCAAAAGCAATGATAGAAGATGCGGAACAAAAAGGTTTGTTAAAACCGGGTTCTATAATTATTGAACCTACAAGCGGAAATACCGGTATAGGTCTTTCGGCAGTAGCGGCAGCAAAAGGATACAAAATTATTATCGTAATGCCTGAAACCATGTCTGTAGAAAGAAGACAATTGATGAAAGCTTACGGTGCCGAACTTGTTTTAACCGAAGGTTCAAAAGGTATGAAAGGTGCTATTGCAAAAGCAACGGAACTTGCACAACAAACACCTAACAGCTTTATTCCGGGACAGTTTGTTAACCCTGCAAACCCTAAAATACATAGAGATACAACCGGTCCTGAAATATGGGAAGATACCGACGGTAAAGTAGATATATTTGTTGCAGGTGTAGGAACCGGCGGAACAATTACCGGCGTAGGGGAATTTTTAAAATCTAAAAATCCCAACATAAAAGTTGTAGCGGTTGAACCGGCAACATCGGCTGTTTTGTCTACAGGAGTTGCAGGCCCGCACAAAATTCAAGGTATCGGTGCAGGTTTTGTTCCCGATGTTTTGAATACAAAAGTTTATGATGAAATTATACCTGTTCAAAACGAAGATGCTTTTGCAACAGGCAAACTTATCGGCAAAAAAGAAGGTGTGCTTGTAGGTATTTCTTCAGGTGCAGCTTTATGGGCAGGTATAGAACTTGCAAAAAAACCGGAAAATAAAGGGAAAAATATTGTAGTGCTGTTGCCGGATACGGGGGATAGATATCTTTCAACACCTTTATTCACAGACTAATATCTAAATTAAATTATTTTTATAACGAACGAATAGTTTGGAACACAATTCAAACTATTCGTTTTTTTTAGCAATAATAGAAAAAACTTTCTGATTAATTTTATATAATATAAATTATTGCACAGAATAGGTTTAAAAAATATTTGGATTACTTCAAAGTAAAATATCTGGAAAGGGGGAATTCAACAATGAAAATATTTAGAGTAGCTATAATGTTTTTATGTTTTATATTTATTTCTTCTTGTGCAACAACATATAAAAAAGCAAGTTCTCCTACGGGAATAGGGTATTATGATTCTATTTTACAACAAGGTATGTATGAAATAACATTTAACGGCAATTCCGATGCTTCCGTAACGACCGCACAGGATTATGCTTTGTTAAGGGCAGCCGAAATTTGCCTTGAAAACGGATATAAAACATTTGATATTATAAACTCAAAAGACAATTCAAAAACTGAAACAGGTGGGTATGTAAATCATTACGGAAGGTATCAATCAACCACTTATATTTCATCAAGTACATATCCAAAAATAGTATTAATAATAAAATGCTCAAAAGAAAAAAATTTAACTTTTATTGCTGAAGAAATCAAAACTAATTTAAGAAAAAAATATAATTTGGATAAATAAAATTTATACCAACATCTTTCTGTGTTTTAATTTGAAAAATAAGTTGCATTATAAAAATATCGTCTGTTAAGGAAAAAAACAATGGATAATAAAAAAGAAAATAAAAAGCAAAGATATATAACTTACAAAAATGATGATATTAAGGTGTTTTGGAACCCGAAATTGTGTCAACATGCCGGTAAATGTTTTCAAAGAAACAAAGAAGTGTTTAATCCCGCTCAAAAACCTTGGGTTGATTTATCAAAAGCTCCCGCAAAAGAAATTGCCGCAATAATTGATATGTGCCCGTCTAAAGCATTACAATACGAATTAAAAAATTCAATTTCCGTTGTATTTGAAGAAAATTTAAACAGAAGTGCCGCTTACAAAGACGGTAATTTAATCGGTGAATGTGAATTTGATGCTTGCGACAACAAATGGTATATTGTTCATACGGGAGTTCGCCCCGCTTTTGAAGGACAGGGCATTGCCAGAAGGTTGTTAAACAAAGTTGTTGAACAGGCAAGATTAAAAAATATTAAAATTGTTCCGGTATGTTCTTATGCAAAAAAAGTTATGGAAGGCAAAGAAGAATACAAAGATGTTCTGTGAAACAATAAACAAATCATCCTATATCTAACGAATATTTTGGATTACACTTTCATATTTTAAAATCTTATGTACCGCTTACGCTCAAGGAGTTACTGACTAATAGCAACTATAACCCCATAATCCAAAATTAATAATTACTAATTGATTTAAAATTCTTTGTTGTTTTAACCTCTCAACTTCTCATCCTGTAAAATAATCATAAATTATTTTTATAACTTATATATTATAAAAATACTTGACAATTATAACAGATATATTATAATATTATTAAAAATAATAATGGATAGGTTATAAAATGAATATAAAAAAACAACTTATTAAATCTTATCAGGAAAAATTTAATAATTTAAAAAAAGTTAGAATAGAAAAACCTTTGCAAGGTTGGATAAAAACCATAAGGGAACTTTTGGGTATGACAACAACTCAATTTTCTAACAAATTAAAAATATCGCAACCGAGACTTGTTTTTATGGAAAAAAATGAAAAAAATTTAAAGCTGTCAACAATGGAAAAAATTGCAGATGAGTTAAATTGCGATTTTGTATATGCTCTTATTCCGAGAGAAAATATTAATGATATTATTTATAATAGAGCCAAACAAAAAGCATTGCAAATTGTAACGAAAGTTAATAATAATATGATGTTGGAAAATCAGTTGTCGGAGAACAAAGAAATTTTGGAAGAAACAATTGAAGAATTGTTAAATAAAAAAATTACAAAAATTTGGGATGAAGATTAATATGAATATTTTCGAAACAGACGATAATTCAACACCATTAACGGAAGAATATCAAGAATAATGGCTGATTTGTTAATGCAAAAATTCGGTTTGCCGAAATTCTCGTGGGGAAACTATAATCTGTCTGAAATTTCCGATAAAAGGAAACAATATATTTCGGCATTGAAACTTGCCGATAAAGGCGACTACTGTGAATTAATTAAGTTTATTGATAGTATTTAGTTTTCACTCAAAAATAGAATTAATATAATAAATCTTTTTTATATCAAACGATAATTTAACTTTTGAACAAGCATTAAACAGTTTTAAAGAAATATCAACTAAAATTTAAAATATTACAATAATTTATTGCAGATTCCGTTTATAACGGCAATCTATAACCCCATAACCTGTCATGTTATTCTTGACAAAAACTACGACAAATTCAATGACAAATTTAATGAAAATTAAATAAAAAATTTACTAAAAATAATTAAAAAATCAATAATATTTCGATATGACAAAATTATTGACAAATTCTATGACAAAAAGTGTGACAAAATTTGTGTTTTTTTTATAATTTTTAAATTTGCGACAGTAGTTGTCGCAATATTTTTATATAATCTTTTGTAGTAAATAATAATGGAATTTGGTAAAATTAAAACAATATAAAATAAACAATAAAATAAGCATATTTTATATAAATATTGATAAAAATTGCTATATTTATTAAAATATAAACAGTAATTTTGTTTATATTAAAAACAAAGGTGAATAAAATGTTATCTTATTTTAAAATTAGAAACTTTAAATCAATTCTTGATGTTACAGTTGATTTTTCTTATGCGGAAGGTAAAGCACCAAATAATTACCAACAACTTAATACTATTCCTTTTTTAGAAGTCGATAAAAAAAACAGGTTTGTTCCTTGTATGGCTTTTTATGGGGCAAATGCTTCCGGAAAAAGCAATATTGTAATGGCATTATTAGTATTAAATCAAATTTTGCATAAAGGTATAATAGGACATTTTTTCCCAAACAAGTTAAATCCTAAATATAATTATTCTTCTTTTGAAATAGAATTTTTTAAAGATAAAACTAAATATACATATTACATAGAATATAATTTAAATTCTATTCTTAAAGAAAAATTATTAAAAAATAATGAAACATTATATTCAATAGATAAATCTTCAAAAAATAATTTTAAAAATATTCAAACAGAAGATTATAATGCGGATAAATTTAACAATATAATAGATGTTGAATGTTCTCAATTTCAAAATTTTGAATTTAATGAACCTATACTTAATGAAAATAAAAAATTACAAATATTTCCTTTTTTATCAAGAATAAATTTTGGTTACAAAGGATTAAATAAAGATTTAGTAGATGCTTTTAACTATTTAATATCTTCAATAGTTATAAGTTTAACAAATAATATTCCATATAGAGATTCTTTAGCAATTTTGTCTAACCATAAAAATGATAATGAATCCCTGCAACAATCTTTCAATAAAATCGCAGATATACTAAAAAAGTTTGATATAGATATAACTAGAATGTCCCTTAACAGAGAATTAAAAAATCCGCAAGAACGACTTACCGATATACCTGCATTTGTTGAACAAAATTTTAACAATAATGTATTAAGGCTTGAATATATAAATTCTTATCATCATGATATAAATAATAAAGAAGTAAAATTTAATTTTTTTAGAGAAGAATCTAACGGAACACAAATATTGTTATCGTTAATAGGTTTTGTTTTATATTCATTGGAAAACGGAGCCGCCTTAATTATAGACGAAATAGATAGAGCAATTCATCCTATGATATTAATACAAATAATAAAAATGTTTAAAGATAAAGATTACAACAAAAAAAATGCACAGCTTATTTTTACTTGTCATGCAACAGATATTTTATCTGAAGAGATTTTTAGAATATCTGAAGTTTCTTTTATAAACAAAAATTTAAAAGATGGTTCAACAACAAAAAGAATATCAGACTTTAAAGATAAAGATATTAGAAATGTTACTGATTTTAGAAAATTATATTGGAATGGAGTTTTTGGTGGAATACCTTATCCGTATATATAGAGAAAATGAAAAGTATTATTGTAATTTGTGAAGGTAAATCTGAAACTAAATATTTGCAGGAATTAAACAGATTTTTAAGAGAACAATCTGTAGAAAATTCTATTGTTTTTGTTCCTAAAGAAGTAGGAACAGGTCATTTTACCGAAGTTGTAAAAAAGTATAGAAGTGAAAAAAAACTAAATAAAAATACGGACATTGAAATTTGGGTGGATTACGATATTTATAAAAGAAACGAACAAAGAAATTATGATAAATATAAAAAGAAACCGAAAGGCATACCGAATTTTAAATTTAATTATTTTAACTTTGAAGATTTTTTAATTATGCATTTTAATGACGATGTTTTAAATAAATGGAAAGAAATTTGTAAAGCCAATAATCATTTTAATGAACCGATGAAGTCCGATAAATATTTAAAACTTATTAAAGAAAATATTTTTTCCGATTACGATAAAAGTTCATTAACGAATTTATTTGTTTTTAATAAACAAACTTTGGAAAATTTGTTTAAACATAATGCGGAACAAAGTGAAATAAAAAGCGATTTCGCTGAATTTTTAAGAGGGATACTTAAAAAATAAATTCTTACAAAAAAATTTTAATCCAATAATCTCATAACCCCATAACCTACTTAAAATTTCTTATTCCTAAACTCAACGGAATTTGGTAAAATTAAAACAATATGAACAATAAAGATAGAGAAGATAATATAACGATATTTCATTATTTTACAAATAAGGTGTATATAATCAAAGAAAAGTATAATGTTTATATTACTATAGGTGAAGATGAAAATGGAAATTTATTTTACGATTTAGATGAAAATAAAGAAACCTTTGAAGAGTAACTAATAAACAAATACTAGCCCCTTCAAAGGCAGTAATAGTATAATATAAAATATAATTAATGTCAACGAATTCCTTTAAAAACTACAAACAATAAAACGAAAATCTATTTTACGATTTAGATGAAAATAAAAAGTCTTGAAGCGTACCACTATTACAAATAGTAGGGCTCCAAGAGCAACAATAGTATAGTATAAAATCTTCAAAAAATCAACTAAAATTTAAAATCTTTTAAATAATACATTATTCCTAAAATCAGCATTATTCCGTCTTCTGCAAAATTATCAAACGAATTTTTTTCAGAAGCGGCTATCAAAGCCATCGTATTAGTATGTTTTATGTCGCAATATTTTTATATAATCTTTTGTAGTAAATAATAATGGAATTTGGTAAAATTAAAATAATATAAATATTATTTTAATCAAAGGGAAAAATATGGCAAAAAATAAACAACATAATAATGCAAATATAGGTTTTGAAAAACAGTTGTGGGATGCTGCCTGTGTTTTGTGGGGGCATATTCCTGCTGCCGAATACAGAAAAGTTATTGTTGGTTTAATTTTTCTTCGTTACATATCAAGTGTATTTGATAAAAAGTATCAAGAACTTGTTTCTGAAGGTGAAGGATTTGAAAATGATCCTATTGCTTATTTGGCAGAAAACATTTTTTTCGTTCCGGAACAATCTCGTTGGAATGTAATATCACAAGCGGCACATACTCCCGAAATAGGTAAAGTTATAGACGATGCAATGATAGCAATTGAAAAACATAATAAAACACTTAAAGGGGTGTTACCTAAAAACTATGGCAGTCCCGATTTGGATAAAAGAGTTTTAGGCGAAGTTGTGGACTTATTTACAAACAATATAAAAATGGACGATACCGAAGAAAGTAAAGATTTGCTCGGTAGAACATATGAATATTGTATTGCACAGTTTGCCGCTTACGAAGGTACAAAAGGCGGTGAATTTTATACACCGTCAAGCATAGTTAAAACTTTAGTGGAAATTTTAAAACCTTTTGAAAATTGTAGAGTTTACGACCCTTGTTGCGGTAGCGGTGGAATGTTTGTTCAGTCGGTAAAATTTTTACAAGCACATAGTGGAAACAGAAATAAAATATCCGTTTACGGGCAGGAATCAAATGCAGATACTTGGAAAATGGCAAAAATGAATATGGCTATTCGCGGTATAGATGCGGATTTTGGTTCTTCTCATGCAGACACATTTTTTAACGATTTGCACCCTACATTAAAAGCAGATTTTATTATAGCTAATCCGCCTTTTAATCTTTCCAACTGGGGCCAAGATAAATTAAGAGAAGATGTTCGCTGGAAATACGGGTTACCGCCTGCTGGTAATGCAAACTTTGCATGGATACAACACATGATACATCATTTAGCCCATAACGGTAAAATAGGGTTAGTTCTTGCAAACGGTGCATTATCAAGCCAAACAAGTGGTGAAGGGGATATTAGAAAAAATATTATTGAAGATGATTTAATTGAAGGAATAGTAGCTTTACCAACACAACTGTTTTATAGTGTAACAATACCTGTAACACTTTGGTTTATAACTAAAAATAAAAAACAAAAAGGTAAAACATTGTTTATAGATGCTCGAAAAATGGGTTATATGGTAGATAGAAAGCACAGAGATTTTACCGAAGAAGATATTAAAAAATTAGCAGATACTTTTACACAGTTTCAAGAAGGCAGTTTAAAAGATATAAAAGGTTTTTGTGCAGTTGTTTCAACACAAGATATTGCAAAGCAAGATTATATTTTAACTCCCGGAAGGTATGTAGGTATAGAAGAACAAGAAGAAGATACAGAACCTTTTGAACAAAAAATGAAAAGATTAACAACCGAACTTTCGGATATGTTTAAAAAGTCCGATGAACTTAAAAAAGAAATAAAAGAAAATTTAAATAAATTAGGATATAAGATTTAGTTATGGAAACATTTAATATAGTTAAAGAAATATTAACATTAATAATTGCAGGTGCTGGAGTAATTATTGCCGGAATGGCATTATATACTTGGAAAAAAGAATTTATCGGTAAAAAGAAAATAGATTTAGCTTGTGATATTATGGAACAAGTTTGCAATATGCAAAATTTTATTAATTATATAAGAAATCCCATTTGTGATTTTTCTGAAAAAGAACAAATAATAGAGCAATTATCTAAAGAGAATGAAGAAATTAATCGAAATAAAGTAATATACTTAATACCAAGAATGAGAATGCATAAATTTAAAAAAGATATAGAAAAATTTTTTGCCCTTAAAAATAAAGCACAGTTGTATTGGAATAAAGAAATTGTAGATTTGTTTTATGAATTAAATAATGTTTTTCAATCAATTTATGATTATTCTGAATATTTATATACACAATTAATGCCACAAGATACTATTAATAAAGCAACTAAAATAATTTTCTATTCTAAAGATAATGATGAAATTGTTGTTAAAGTTCAAAAAATAGTTGATGAATTTAAACTAAATTTAGAACCATTGTATAAAGATAGATTAACTAAATGGAAGAAATTAAAATAAAATGACACTTAAAACAGCTTTATCACTTTGCCACGATTTCATGGTTGTAATTGATACTAATTGTTTTGAAAAATATTCAGACCAAAATACTATTTCTCCGTATATGGCATCTGATAAATGCCATACTTTTTTTTCAGATAAAAACAGTAGATCTGGAATTGCTTTTGGAGAATACTATATAACAGAATCTGTTTTTTATGAAATTGTTCAACAAAGAATTGAAAAATATAATGAAATAAAGAAACAAATAGAAAAAGTTCAAAGACAAATAAACATAAGTATTAATATTCCAGACTCTATAGATTTTAAAAAAGAATTAGAAGCCTATTTAGAAAAATATAATATAAAAATACTTCCTCATCCGAATAACAATGTTTTTCCTAATATTATAAAACGAGCATTAGAGAAAAAACTTCCCTTTAAACCAGTTGCAGAAGGAAAAAATAAAAAAGGATCCGATAAAGGATTCAAGGATGTTTTATTATGGGAAACTTTATTGAATTATGATTATGAAAAAATGAAAATATATAAATTGTTTTTTATAACAGATAATCTAACAGATTTTCCAATTGATGGATTATTACCAGAGTGGAAACAAAGACATCCTGATGTGTATTTACAAATTTGTAACTGGGAAAATTTTATATCAGAAGAAAACATTATATTTAGAAAAACAAATATACAAAATAGTATTTCTTATTCAAGAGTTTTAGAACTTTTTCAAGAAGAAGATCCTTCTATTAAAGAATTGCCAACTTTGTTCAAAGAAATAATATTAAGAAACAGTTCCATTGTAGAAATATTGGTTGATATTAAGACACAAGATGGACGTATTTTTGAAAATAAATATTATTATGATGCAAATATTAATGAAGTAACTTTAATTGATCCTGAAGAAGAAAACACAAAGGATACCGATAATGAAAATATGGAATAAGAAAAAATTATCAGAAGTTGCAGATGTTATTGGTGGAGGAACTCCAAGTACAAATAATTTTGAATATTGGGAAGGTGATATTCCTTGGATAACACCTAAAGATTTATCCGGTTATAATAAAAGATATATTTCAAAAGGTAGTCGTAATATTTCAATGTTAGGATTAAAAAATAGTAGTTCAAGAATTTTACCAAAAGGTTCTGTTTTATTAACAAGTCGTGCACCTATAGGATATATTGCAATAGCAAAGAATGAAGTATGTACAAATCAAGGATTTAAAAGTCTTGTATTAAAAGAAGGAAATGATTCTCAATTTTTTTATTATTTATTAAAAAACAACATAGAATATATTAAAAATATGAGTTCAGGTTCTACTTTTTCAGAAATTTCAGGAACTCAAGTAAAAAATTTAGAATTTGAAATTCCGCCACTCGAAACACAACGAAAAATTGCGAAGGTGTTGAGTGCTTTTGACGATAAAATTGAATTAAATAATAAAATAAATGAAAATTTGGAACAACAAGCCCAAGCAATATTCAAATCTTGGTTTATAGATTTTGAACCTTTCGGTGGCAAAATGCCAAATGATTGGAGTTTAGTTCCATTAAAAAATATTGCAGATTTTATAGGAGGATATTCTTATAAAGGGAATGAATTACAAAATTCTAATTGTGCAATGGCAACCATTAAAAATTTTGGAAGAAATGGTGGCTTTAAATTAGATGGATTTAAAGAAATTATTCCTACTAATATTAAATCTGAACAAGAAGTCAAAATTTTTGATATAGTTGTTGCTCATACAGATTTAACACAAAATGCTGATGTTATAGGAAATGCAGAAATATTATTATCTTGTGGTAAATATGAGAAAATAATTTTTTCTATGGATTTAGTCAAAGTTTTGCCAAAACAAAAGAATTTACATTTTATACTTGCTACAATGCTTAAAAACAAAAATTTTAAAAACCATTGTTTAGGTTATATAAATGGAACTACAGTTTTGCATTTAAGTAAAAAAGCACTCCCTGATTATATAATTAATATTCCAAAAGATTTAAATACATTATTACCATTAGAAGAATTATTGAAAAACATTTATGTTTTAATTGCAAATAATTTAAATGAAAACATTAAACTTACTAATCTTCGAGATACCCTTTTGCCAAAACTAATGAGTGGGGAATTAAAGGTATAAATTAATGCGTAAAAGAAATATTAGATCAATAAAACATGAATTAGTAAAAAAATCTAGAGAAGCATTATTGGCTGCTGTTCAAATATATAATAATCCAAATATTACATTTAAAACGGAGTCTTTTATTACACTTTCAATAATTGGTTGGACATATCTTTTACATGCTTACTATCATTCTTTAAAAAAAGACTATCACTATTATAGTCAAAAAAAAATTAATGGTAGGAAAAAGTACGATACCACTAAAAACAATGCTAAAAAGACTTGGAGTTTGGAAGATTGCATTAATAAAGAATTTTGTCCATTGGATAAAGATAGTATTAATAATTTAAGATTTATTATTGGAATCAGGCATGAAATAGAACATCAAATGACAAACAAAATAGATGAATATTTAAGTGCAAAGTTACAAGCTTGTGCAATTAATTTTGATTATTATATTACTAAATTGTTTGGAGAAAAATATTCTTTAAGCAAGTATTTATCACTTAACATACAATTTTCACCTATAAGTGAAGAACAAAAATCAATATTATCTGATAATTCATACTTGACATCAAATGTACGTAATTTTATTACATCTTTTGAAAATTCGCTTTCTGATGAAGATAAAAAAAGTTCACGATATGCATACAGAGTCTTATTAACCCCAATATCTGTAAATAGTCCTAATAAAGCCGACAAAACGATTACTTTTATTCCTGCAAATTCTTCAGTTGCAAAGGATATTCAAAACACCTACGTTGTTCTAAAAGAAACAGAAAAAAAGAAATATTTGCCAAACGAAATCATAACTGAAATGAAAAAACTTGGTTTTGTAAAATTTAATATGCATAATCACACTGAATTATGGAAAAGTATGGATGCAAAAAATCCAAAATATAATTTTGGGACAAAAGTCGCAAAAACTTGGTATTGGTATCAAAATTGGTTTGAAGAGGTAAAAAAACATTGTGAAGGAAAAATAGAAAAATATCGTTAGGTAAATATAAATAATTTTTGTTGTAAATTCGCTTATTGTATAGTATTGATTAACAATAAACATGAAAAAAAGCATAAACATTTATCAGAACAGATACATACTTGCCAAAACTAATGAAAGGGGAATTTGATGTTGATAAAATAAAAATTTAGGAAAACAAATGACGAGAAAAAATATTTTTGAAATATTATCAAAGAAATATAACATAAAAGAAGAAATAGATAAAATAATTTGGTTATTTAAATTAAAAAATATTACATTTACAAATCCACTTAATTTTATGAAACAAGAAAATTTAAGTATAGAAGAAGTAGTAAATAAATTTCTGTTTGTTAATTGGAAACAAAGAAATGGATGCTTAAATTGTGAAGAAATAAAAGATAAATTAGGATTTGTTAAATTAACATATAAATCTTTAGAAGAACGGATTATATTATTAGAATATATATCAAATTTAATTTATTTAATTCAAATAAAAATTAATCCTCAAAATAATATAAATTTTCAGTTTGGTATAGAGTATAAATTATTGTGCCAAAATATAGATTTATTGTTAGAACATATAAATTATGAAAAATGTATTTTTCCAAGAGAAGAAAAAATAATTCTTGTTCCTAAAAATCCTGCAGCAATGGCAGTTGCAAAAATATCTTCACAAGAAACAGCAATAGCAATTTTAAAATATCATCATGCATCGTTAAAAGGGCAAATAGAAGAAAAGAAAAAATTATTATATTCAATAGCACAAGAGTATGAACCTTTATTATCAAAAGGAATTGATGGTTTTTCCGATTATTTTGATAAAGCAAATAATATGTTGAATAATTTGGATATTCGTCATAATAATAAACAGGGACAACATAAAAAAGATTTTGTTGCAAATATGAAATCTGAAAAATTAGAAAAATGGTATGACGAATTGTATCAACTACTTTTATTTTGTGTTTTAATTAGAGATAATAAACATAGAAAAGATGAAATTTCTAAATTTTTAAAACAAGTAAATCCGGAGCAGAAATGACTGTAAACTATACAGAAGAAAGTTATGAAAATTCGGTTATAGAACTGTTTAAAAATATGGGCTATCAACATATTTACGGACCTGATATTGAAAACAGAAATTATTACAGTCCGTTATACGAAGATGTTTTAAATGAATATATCCGTAAAATAAACAAAACCGTTCCCGAAAAAGCAATTAAAGAAGCTCTTTTTAAATTGAAAAATTTTGAAAATGGTGATATAGTTCAACAAAATATTACTTTTACCGATTATCTTCAAAACGGAATTACCGTTGAATATTTAGAAAACGGTAATAAAACATCTGCAATAGTTTATCTTGTAGATTTTAATAATATAAATAACAATTCTTTTATAGTTGCTAATCAATGGACTTTTATTGAAAACAGTGAAAGGAAACCCGATATTTTAATTTTTCTAAACGGTATTCCTGTTGTTTTAATGGAACTTAAATCACCATCAAGACAAGAAACCGATGTTTCCGAAGCATACAGGCAAATAAGAAATTATATGAAAGAAATTCCTTCTATGTTTGCTTATAATGCAATAACAGTTATGAGCGACCAACTTACATCTAAAGCGGGAACTATTACATCCGGCGAAGACAGATATATGGAATGGAAAACTAAAGACGGCAACTATGAAAATACACAGTATGCACAGTTTGACACTTTTTTTGAAGGTATATTTCAAAAAGAAAGGTTACTTGATATATTAAAAAACTTTATTTGTTTTTCTAACGAAGGTATAGAAAAATATAAAATTTTAGCAGCATATCACCAATATTTTGCAGTAAAAAAAGCAATTAAATCTACTACAATTGCTACACAAACAGACGGTAAAGGCGGTGTGTTTTGGCATACACAAGGCAGCGGAAAAAGTTTGTCTATGGTGTTTTATGCTCATTTGTTACAAAAAGCATTAAACAGCCCTACCATTGTTGTATTAACCGACAGAAACGATTTAGACGACCAACTTTACGAACAGTTTTGTAAATGTAAAGATTTTTTAAGGCAAACTCCCTTACAAGCACAAAGCAGAAAAGATTTGAAAGATTTGCTTGAAGACAGACAAGCAAACGGAATAATTTTTACAACAATGCAAAAGTTTGAAGAATCTTTTGATATGTTATCGGACAGAAAAAATATTATTGTTATGGCAGATGAAGCTCATAGGGGACAATACGGTCTAGCCGAAAAAATTGATACAAAAACAGGTAGAATAAAAACAGGAACTGCAAGAATAATAAGAAACAGTTTACCGAATGCAACTTTTATAGGTTTTACCGGAACACCTATTTCTTTAAAAGACAGAAACACAAAAGAAGTTTTCGGAGAATATATTGATATTTACGATATGACACAAGCCGTAGAAGACGGTGCAACAAGACCTGTTTATTATGAAAGCAGAGTAATAAAACTAAAACTTGATAAACAAACATTAGAATTAATAGACAAAGAATATTCTTTAATGGCACAAAATGCAGAACCTGAAGTTATAGAAAAAAGTAAAAAAGAACTTGGTAAAATGGAAGCTGTTTTAGGTAACGAAAACACAATAAATTCTTTAGTTACCGATATTTTAGACCATTACCAAAATAACAGAGAACATTTATTAACCGGTAAAGCAATGATAGTTGCTTATTCACGAGAAATAGCAATTAAAATTTATGATAAGATTTTGGAACTTAAACCGAATTGGAATAAAAAAGTTGCTGTAGTTATGACATCTACAAACAACGATCCGGAACATTGGCGAGAAATAATAGGAAACAAAACACATAAAGAAGAACTTGCAAAAGAATTTAAAAAAGCAGACAGCCCTTTAAAAATTGCTATTGTTGTTGATATGTGGTTGACGGGGTTTGATGTTCCGTCACTTGCTACAATGTATTTTTATAAACCTATGGCAGGGCATAACTTAATGCAGGCAATAGCAAGAGTTAACAGAGTATTTAAAGATAAAGAAGGCGGTTTAATAGTTGATTATATCGGTATAGCATCCGCACTTAAACTTGCAATGAATGATTATACCGTTAGAGATAAAAAGAATTACGGTGATACCGATATTGAACAGGTTGCATATCCTAAATTTATGGATAAGTTGGCAGTATGTAAAGATTTATTTTATGGTTTTGATTATTCAAAGTTTATAACCGGTTCGGATTTAGAAAGAGCAAAAACAATAACGGCAGGTTTAAATTTTATTATTGCTCCTGATAATGCAGAAAAGAAAGAAATGTTTTTAAAAGAAGCATTATTATTACATCAAGCATTATCTTTATGTTCTTCAATTGTAAAAAAACAGGCAAGAATAGAAGCAGCATTTTTTGAAGCCGTTAGGGTTCTTATCGGTAGGTTAATGAATAAAGGTTCCGAAAATAAAGTTTCGTTAAAAGAAATGAACGAAAGAATAAACGAATTGTTAAAACAAAGTATTAAAAGTGACGGTGTAATTAATTTGTTCTCGGATGTAAAGCAAGAATTTTCTTTGTTTGATGCTAAATTTTTGGAAGAAATAAGTAAGATGAAAGAAAAAAATTTAGTAGTAGAAATTTTAAGAAAATTAATTGCCGAACAGGTTAGATTATACAAAAGAACAAATGTTGTTAAGTCGGAAAAGTTTAGTGAAATTATACAAACAATAATGAACAAATATATAAACGGTTTAATTACAAATGCAGAAGTTATAGAAGAACTTTTAAAGTTAGCAAAACAAATTGTTAAAGCTCATAAAGAAGGGGATAATTTAGGTTTATCACCGGAAGAACTTGCTTTTTATGATGCATTAACAAAACCTAAAGCCGTTAAAGATTTTTATAAAAATGAAGTTTTAATTGCAATGACAAAAGAGTTAACAGAAGCATTAAGAAAAAACAAAACTATTGATTGGCAGAAAAAAACATTTGCAAGAGCAAAAATGCAAATGATGATTAAAAAATTATTAAAAAAATATAAATATCCGCCCGAAGGACAAGAAGATGCAATAAAAACCGTTATGCAACAATGCGAACTTTGGACGGATAATGCTGATATGCACGAACCAACCAGCAACTACAATAAAGACATACCTATGGCAGCCGAAAATATGGAAGAATATAATTAAAAAATTACAGGAGTTTGCGGTGGTAACAAAGACAGGTGGTGCAAGAGATCCTCATACAAATTATAAAACTTCAAAATATTGTGTAGCATATTTAGATGTTTTAGGTGGCAAAGATATTATTCGCAATGATAATAACAATGAACACTTAAACACATTAAATATGATTTTTAGAGACGCTATTTCAGATGTTGAAAATACTAATCTTTTTTCTAACGATAAATTTTTTGTAAAAATATTTTCAGATAATATTATATTAGCTGTAAAAATTGATGAAGAAGATAAAATAGAAAACAAAATAGAAAAGATAGGAGATTTAGTAGTTTTAATAAATAATATTGTAGAAGAAATTTTAAATTATGGTTATTTGATACGGGGTGCAATAGTTGAAGGAGATTTTTTCTGTGATAATATATTTGTTTATGGTAAAGCATTAATTGATGTAGTTGAGTTAGAAGAAAAATATGCTATATATCCAAGAATCATTGCTCAAGAATCTATACAACAACTTCTTCCACACTGTTTTTATAAAGATATAGATGGTTGGAATGTATTAAATACTCTTCTTATTAACGATCATGGTTTTTTAATGTCTAGTTTCAAGGAAAGTTTAAAAAATTTGTTAAAAAAGAATAAAGATAATAAAAAAGCTTTACAAAAAATTATGTGGGCAATTAATTATTTTAATGATTATAATAGTTGGAAAAAATTAAATAAAATGTCCGATTATTGTTTTATTTCTAATGAAGAAATTTCGGATGCACTGAAATAAATTTATTAAAAATATTTAAATAAAGATTAGATTTTTATTCTAAATTCATATTAGTATTATTTTTAATGATTTTTGCTATATCCGGACGGTATTTTTTTATCCATTTATCAAAAATTTCTTGAATAAATGGAGCAACCCAATATTGAGAGCCTTCCTCTGGTGTAAGTCCACAATCTAAATAGTCTATATAATCACTGGATGACATATAAATATCTTCCAAAAAAAATAATAAGGATAAATGTAAAATAAAAATATTTATTAAATCCATAAAAAATAAATCTAAATATTTAATGCGATTATTAATAACAACAGTATTGTCATTAATAATTATATTTTTGTAATAGTTATAATGCATATAATCATTACACCTATTTCTTATTGCTTTATAAATATTATTTTTATCTAAAACACTTATTATTAGTTTTAATCTATCGGATTTTAATATATATTTTAATATTTCTTTAAATTCAGGAATTTTTTCTTTCCCTTTTAACCAGTTATCAATTTTTTCCACGACATATTTTTCAATACTAAAATTATCTTTTAAATAGAGATTCACATAAATATTTATAATACACATATCATAATATTTTCTTAACAGAGCATAAGCATCGCTAATTCTGCCCTTTTTTAAAACATCATTTATAGACTCTAATGTTCCACTAATAGAAGTCATTATATAAGTATCAATATTAATAATATTTTTTGTGCCTAACGAGCAAAATCTCATTATTGAAAAAGAAAATTCATTATAAAATTTTGACATTTCTAATAGTTCAATAAAAATTTCATGTTTGTTATATTCCTCTGATAAGTTTCTTTCTATCATAATTATATTACCTGCTTGTTTTTATTTATACAAATTAAAACAATAATATATATTTCTTAGCAAATTTTTTAATATTTAATTCAACTAGTGATATTTTATCAAAAGATTATGAATATTTTAATTTGTTAATAAATAAGTAGATTTCTAAGTATGAATGTCTCATAAAAACTTTTTTTAAACCTACAAGACAAATATTCATTCTTAATTTCATAAAACACCTGACTATTAAACAACAATAATTTATAATATAAGAAAAATAAAAAGGTTGTATAATATGGATTTTTTATATCGTTATCGTTCAATAGATAAATTATTTGATTATAAAGAACTTGAAAATCTTTCAATATATTTTGCCAAGCCTAATGAATTAAACGATCAAATGGAAGATTATATGAACATTGTTTGGCAAGGGGATGAAATAGCTTTTCAAGGTTTATTTAAGCATTATTTGTATTTGCTCACACATTTATATTATGAAGCAAGTATAAGAAATCGAGATAAAAGGTTAGATATTGAACATTTACCTGTTTTTTTAGCTGTAGATATTTTAAATGCTCCGGAAATTAAAACTTTTTTTAAAGAAATCTATTATGATTTCTTTGATTCACAGATTATTGCCGATATTCCAAAAAAATTAGCACAATCAAATAAAAAATTCACAGCAGATGAAATATTATTAATTTTAAAAAGCATACATCTATATGCTTACTATGTAATAGATTCAAACATTAAAAAAATTTTTTATAGAATAAATCCATTTCAAAGCAAAGAGTATAGTGAGAGTTATAGAGAAGTAAAGAATTGGGATGGTTGTTCAAAAACAATTAATTTATTAATTGGAGAATTATATTATAGGGAACAAATTGTAAATCAAATTAGCAATTTTAGTACTCAATATCAAATTAATAAAGCTATGGTAAATAATTTACACCAAGATAAAGATACCTATAATATAAATATTTTATCTTTTGATTTTCCTGATTTGTATATAAAAAACATTAAGAAATTATTATATAACAACTTTTGTGTTGCATGTTTTTCTGCAACATTTCAAAATGAACCGATGTGGGCACATTATGCTAATAATGAAAATGGTATTTGTTTAAGATATAAAATCAAAAACGAGAATAATAAAAGTTTTATTAATTTGAATTCTGCTTATGGGGATAATAGAAGTGATAAAATAGAAAAAATTTATAGAAATCATGAAATTTTTGCAGTTAATTATTCTAATGATTATCCTGAAATCGATTTTTTTACTTCGTTAGGATGTTTACCGAGAAAGATATTAGAAGATTTTTGGCTTACTAATTATGATAGAACACAGTTCAGTTCTTGTTTAAAAAAATATGATAATCATAATGAATGGTATTATAATTATCATAAAAAAGCCATAGAATATATTTGTACAAAATCAAAAAATTGGGAATATGAGCAAGAATATAGAATTGTTCTTAGAGAATTATTATATCCTGCATATGAAGAAAAACAAAATAGACTTGCAAATTATAAATTTGAAGATTTAGATGCAATTATCTTTGGAAGAAAAGTATCTATAGAAGATAAAAGAAAAGTTGTGTGGATTATAAATAAATATTGTCTAGAAAACAATGTAAAACCTTGTAACTTTTATGACCTATACTACTCAACGATATCTAAACAACTTGAGCTAAAACCTTGTCCTATTGTATATTTTGTAAAACAAAGCCAAAACTAAGCAGATCCGTCCTAGGGATAAGAGGGGAGGTTCAACTTCTCTTCAGGGCGATTCGTTAAACTATAAGCCATAAGCTTTAAGCTGTAAGCTGATTTTTCACATTTACAAATAACCAAAAATATTATATTTTAATCATAAACAAACCTTCGAAGGTAAAATATGAACCGGCTTTATGATAATTGGATGAAAGCAGTATATTTTTTATTATTTTAACATAGTAAGTATTGATTTTTTATACTTAGTATGTTAAAATATTGATATGAATTTATTGGATATAAGAAAAAAAATTACTTCTGAAGAGTTTGATTATTTAACACTAACGGATATTTTTAAAAATTATTCCAACCCTAAAATGAAAATATCCGAAATGTTAAAAAAGCAATATATTATCCGAATAAAAAAAGGGCTTTATATTTTCAATGAAAAATACAGAAACCATCCGTATTCCAAAGAACTTTTGGCAAATTTAATTTACGGACCATCTATAGTTTCTGCAGAATATATGCTTTCTTACTATGGAATAATTCCGGAAAAAGTTTTGGATATGACTTGTTCCACAATAAAAAGAAACAAAGATTTTATTACACCTATAGGAACATTTAGTTATATGCAAGTACCGCAAGATTATTACAGCATCGGTATAACAATAATAAAAAACGAATATGTTTCGTTTTTGGCTGCAACGAAAGAACGAGCTTTAGCCGACAAAATAAAAAATGATACTATGAATATTTTGAATAATTATACAGCTGTTGAAAACTATTTATTTAACGATTTAAGAGTAGATGAAGATATGTTTTTTTGTATGGATGCAAAAATCCTTGAATCTTTAGCTGTGTACGGAAAGTCCCGTAAAATAAATATGTGTATGAAATTTTTAAAGAGAGGACAAAAATAGTGAATGCAACAATACAAATAATGTTAAATAAATATAAAATAGAATCTCAAGAAGATGAAATAAATGCTTTAAGAGAAATATTTCAGTCTATAGCATTGTTGGGACTTTGGCGAGGAAAATTTTTTGAACAAGCTGCCTTTTACGAAGGAACAGCTTTAAGAATTCTATACGGGTTGGACAGATTCAGTGAAGATATGGATTTTTCTTTATTGAAACAAAACAAAAATTTTTCTCTTGAACAATATTGCCCCTTTATAGAGAAAGAATTAAATTCTTTTGGCTTTAGTGCAACGGTTAACATAAAAAAGAAAATAACAAATACACAAATAGAATCGGCATTTTTAAAAGCGGATACTTTACAACAGTTATTGGTTATAAAATCCAAAAATATAACAGGCAATACTCTTGCTGACTTAACAATAAAACTTGAAGTAGATACAAATCCTCCTGCAAATTTTAATACGGAAATAAAATCCGTTTTGTTACCTATTCCGTTTAATGTAAAAGTATTTATGCAGGATTGTTTATTTGCAGGGAAACTCCATGCAATACTATGCAGAAATTGGAAAAGCAAAAGAATAAAAGGCAGAGATTTATATGATTTTGTTTGGTATGTTGCAAGAGATGTTTCCGTAAATTTAAAGCATTTACAAAAGAGATTGGAACAAACGGGACATTGGAAAAGTAATAATATTTTAACAAGAGAAAAAGTTATAAAAATGTTAAAAGAAAAATTTGATAACATTGATTTTGAACAGGCAAAAAAAGATGTTTTGAGATTTATTGATAATAAAGATAGTGTGTTAATTTGGTCAAAAGAATTTTTCTTTGATATTATAAAGAAGCTAAAATTTGATTAGTTTTTACAATAAAAACAAAACTTCAATGTTGGATTAATCTATACATTTTTTTTATAGCTGTTACAAATAATTTTAGTGATACTTTTCGGATAAAATAATATCAGATATTAAATTAGCCGAAAAAATTACTCAATTGATTGAGTAATTTTACTCAGTCCATTGAGTAAAATTAAAATTCATTTATAAGTTATTGTTTTTTATTTTTTGTCGTTGCCGTTCCGTCTTTTCCATCCCTCTATTCGTCCATACATCCATACCTCAAATTTGGCTCTTACCAATAATCTTGGTAGATTATCCCGTCCTTGATTTTTCAAATCAAAAGCAGTATACGATACTCTTTGTAAAAATGTTTGACAAGTATATAAAAAATATATATATTATAATTATGAAAGCTATACATTTTGAATGGGATACTCGTAAAAACGAAACTAATATTCGAAAACATAAAATATCGTTTGAAGAAGCCAAAACAGTGTTTTATGACGAAAATGCTCGCATAATTGCAGACCCGGAACATTCTCAAGATGAAGACAGGTTTATTATTTTAGGTTTCAGTGCGGCTCTTAGGTTGCTTGTTGTATGTCATTGCTATCGTAAAGAAGATGAAATAATTCGTATTATTTCTGCTCGTAAGGCAACTAAAAACGAAGCAAAATATTATGGAGATTAATTATGAAAAAAGAATACAATTTTGCTAATTCCAAACCAAATCCATACATTTCAAAATTAAACAAACAAATTTCTATCCGTCTTAATACAGATACTATCAATTATTTCAAAAAAATCGCAAAAGAAATCGGAATACCTTATCAAAAACTGATAAATATGTATTTATCGGATTGTGCCGGAAAAAAACTCAAACCATCTATCAATTGGAAATAATAATTTATCTTTACCAATAAAATTTGTATGAAAATCAGTTAGTTCCATTTTGGAACTAACTGCAAGTGACGGGAAAAATTCATAAGAATACCTTGGGGACATTATAGGCATATCCTTGATTTTGATAAGTAGATTTTACAAACTCTCAAGCCCGGGATTCAAACCTAAAAATAAAAGCATATCCGAACTGTGGATAAGGTCAAAGGTTCAACTCCTCTTCAGTGCGATTTCATAACCTTTAAACTTGCTTAGCTTAAAAATTAAAAATTTTTTAATTAGTTCTTACAAATAATCTTGGTGATATTACATAAAGATGAACTGAAAAATTTTATAAAACACCGTTTTCAAACTGTTGTTCTAATAATATATAATAATAGATATTATCAAACATTAAAGGAATGCTATATGAACATACATCAAGAACCTAAACAAATTAAAATTCGCGGGGCAAGAGTTCACAACTTAAAAAATGTGGATGTAGATATACCGTTAAACAAAATTGTTGCCGTTGCCGGAGTGTCCGGTTCGGGAAAATCGTCACTTGCATTGGGTGTTTTGTATGCCGAAGGTTCAAGACGATATTTAGATTCTCTTTCAACTTATACAAGAAGAAGAATGACACAAGCTTCAAAAGCAGATGTTGACGAAGTTTTGTATGTTCCGGCATCACTTGCATTACATCAAAGACCTGCAGTTCCCGGAATTCGTTCCACTTTCGGAACGGGAACCGAACTTTTAAACAGTATCCGTTTAATGTTTTCAAGACTTGCAAGTCACAGATGCCCCAACGGACACTATTTACAACCCACACTTGCAGTTGCAGCGGAAAAAGAACTTGTTTGCCCTCAATGCGGAGCACACTTTTATGCACCGTCGGCGGAAGAATTAGCATTTAACAGTCAGGGAGCCTGTAAAAAATGTGAAGGAACTGGTACCGTAAGAACAGTGGATAAAGCTTCTCTTATACCGGACGAAACCCTTACAATAGATGAAGGTGCCGTTGCTCCGTGGAACAGTCTTATGTGGAGCCTTATGACGGATGTTTGCAGAGCTATGGGCGTAAGAACAAATGTTCCGTTCAAAGATTTAACAGACAAAGAAAAAGATATTGTTTATAACGGACCTGCAACGAAAAAGCATATATTTTATAAAGCAAAAAATACAAATGTTGCAACAGAACTTGATTTTACATACTATAATGCCGTTTATACCGTGGAAAATGCTCTTGCGAAAGTTAAAGACGAAAAAGGTATGAAAAGAGTTGAAAAATTTTTAAAAGAAGAACCCTGCGACCAATGTTTTGGAACAAGGTTATCCGAAGCTGCCAGAGCACCTAAACTTATGGAAAAAACTCTTGATGAAGTTTGTAAAATGACTTTATCAAACCTTGTAAACTGGGTAAACGAAGTTCCTTCTTGGGTGCCTGCGGAAATGAAACCTATGGCAAAAAGTATATGCGAATCGTTTCAAACGGTTGCAAAAAGGTTAATGGATTTGGGGTTGGGTTATCTTTCTTTAGACAGAGCAGCATATACTCTTTCCACCGGGGAAAGACAAAGAATGCAACTTGCCCGTGCCGTAAGAAACAGAACGACAGGTGTTTTGTATGTTCTTGACGAACCGTCAATAGGGTTACATCCGTCAAATATTGTAGGGTTAAAAGGTGTTATGCACGATTTGGTTGCGGACGGTAATTCCGTAATATTGGTTGACCACGATATGCAAATTTTAAAAGAAGCCGATTGGCTTATTGAACTCGGTCCTTATGCCGGATCCAACGGCGGACAAATTATTGCCGAAGGAACAATTGACGATATAAAAAAGAAAAAAGAATCGTTAATAGGTCCGTTCCTTTCACAAGAAAAAAATATAAACTTAAACAAAAGTTCGGATACAGACAAAATATTTTCCAAAGGAAAAATTTGTTTATCCACGAAAAACATTCATACGGTAAAACCGTTGGAGGTAAATATTCCTAAAGGAAAACTTACCGTGGTTACGGGAGTGTCCGGTTCGGGAAAAACTACCATGGTGTTGGAAAGTCTTGTTCCGGCAATAGAATCAAAAATTTCAAACAAAAAACTTCCCGAACATATTTTATCGATACAGGCAGACGGTATAGAACATATAAAACTTATAGATGCAACACCTATAGGTATAAATGTTCGTTCGACGGTGGCAACTTATGCCGATGTTCACGACGAACTCAGAAAAATATATGCAAGATCACAAGATGCTAAACAATCAGGGTATAAAGCAGGCGACTTTTCTTATAATACAGGAAACCTTCGTTGTCCCGTTTGTGACGGAACTGGCAGTATAAGTCTTGATGTTCAGTTCCTGCCGGATGTGGATATTGCCTGTCCGGATTGTCACGGTTCAAGATATGCAAAAACAGCATATAACATAAAACATATAAATAAAGCGGGTGAAAGTTTGTCGCTTCCGCAACTAATGGATATGGATATAAACAGAGCACTTCCGTTTTGTAAAGATATGAAAACCGTTTATCAAAGATTAAAAATTTTGCAGGATTTAGGGTTGGGTTACCTTACATTAGGGGAAGAAACTCCGAGTCTTTCCGGCGGAGAAGCACAAAGATTAAAACTTGCAAGCGAGATGGGTAAAACACAATCCGATTCCGTTTTTGTGTTTGATGAGCCGACAATAGGTCTGCATCCGTTGGATGTGCAAACTTTACTTAAAGTTTTTGCATCTCTTATAGATAACGGTGCAACGGTTATAGTTATAGAACACGATTTGGATGTTATAAGAAATGCCGATTATATAATTGATATGGGGCCCGGCGGCGGTGAAGACGGAGGAAAAATTGTTGCCTGCGGAACACCGAAACAAATAGCTGAAAACAAAAACAGTATAACGGGAAAGTTTATATAATTTATTATGTGTTATTAATGTCAAATATAACTAAACCGGCATTGCTAAAACAATTGTTTCAGCAAAAAGTGACTTTATTTTAAAAAATTAATTTTTTAAAATAATAATATGAATATCATTGAGAAATTAAGAACAAATAAAAACATTTCTGACGAGCAATTTGAAATATTGCTTGAAACGGACACTTATAAAGAAGACCTTTTTAAGCAGGCGGATATTGTTCGGCAACAAATTTACGGTAAAGCCGTTTATTTAAGGGGTTTAATAGAATTTACAAACTATTGTAAAAACGGTTGCTATTATTGCGGTATAAATTGTCAAAATAAAAATATTCAAAGATACCGTTTAACTAAAGATGAAATTTTACAATGTTGTAAGCAAGGTTATGCTTTAGGTTACAGAACTTTTGTTTTGCAAGGCGGGGAAGATTCTTTTTTTACCGATGATTTAATTTGTAATATAGTGTCGGAAATAAGACAAAATTATAAAGATTGTGCAATTACATTGTCGATAGGGGAAAAAAGTAAAGAAAGTTACCTTGCTTACTTTAAAGCAGGTGCCAACAGGTTCCTTTTAAGACACGAAACAGCAAACGAACAACACTATAAAAAGATACATCCCGAAAGTTTATCTTTAAAAAACAGAAAACAATGTCTTTTTAATTTAAAAGAAATCGGCTATCAGGTAGGTAGCGGTTTTATGGTAGGTTCTCCATACCAAACAACAGAAAATATTATTGAAGATTTTAGATTTCTGCAGGAACTTAAACCCGATATGATAGGAATAGGGCCTTTTATTCCAGCACAAAATACAAAATTTGAAAATTTTGAACATGGTAAATTAAATTTAACATTAAAAATAATTTCAATTTTAAGATTATTGTTTCCTTATGCCTTAATTCCTTCAACAACGGCACTCGGAACAATAGCACCAAACGGCAGAGAACTCGGGCTTAAAGCAGGAGCAAATGTTGTTATGCCTAACCTTTCACCTGCCAAATACAGAAAACTATATACTTTGTATGACGATAAAATCTGTACAAACGAAGAAGCAGCAGAATGCAGAGGATGTTTGGAAAAAAGAGTATCACTTGCCGGCTATAAAATCGTCACTGATATAGGTAACCCTAAAAAATTATAAAACTTTTTGTTTGACAAACAATATACTTTTTTATAATATATTGCCTACCTTTTAGGTGGGTAATACAATAAAAATAAAAAGACAAATAAAATTATGATAAAAGAATTAGCAGATAAAATTATAAATAAAAATTATCACATAAATAAACAGGAAGCATTAAAACTTATAAATGAAAATTTAGAAGAATTAACTTTTTATGCCGAAAAAATAAAAGAAAAATTTTGCGGTAAACAATTTGATATATGTTCAATAATTAACGGTAAAAGCGGTAAGTGTACGGAAGACTGTAAATATTGTGCACAATCTGCTCATTACAAAACAAATATAAAAGAATATCCTTTACTTGAAACGGAACAAATTTTTAAAGAAGCAAAACATAACGCTGATAAAAATGTTAAAAGGTTTGCTATAGTTACATCAGGTAAAAAGCTTACAGATGAAGAAATAGCTTCTGCTTGTAAAACCTATGAAAAAATAAAAAAAGAATGCAAAATTATGTTGTGTGCTTCAATGGGACTGTTAACAGAACAACAATTTATAAAGTTAAAAAATGCAGGTGTATCAAGGTATCATTGTAATTTGGAAACATCAAGAAAATTTTTTCCTAATATTTGCACTACACATACTTATGACGACAAAATAAAAACAATAATTACCGCACAAAAAGCCGGGCTTGAAATTTGCAGCGGCGGAATATTCGGATTAGGGGAAACTTTTGAAGATAGAACAGATATGTTTTTTGATTTATATAATCTTGGTATAAAATCAGTTCCGATAAATGTTTTAAATCCTATAAAAAATACTCCGTTACAAAATAATAAAATTTTATCTCAAGAAGAAATTAACAGAACAGTTGCAATAGCAAGGTTTATTTTACCGGATGCTTTTTTGAGGCTTGCCGGTGGAAGACTTTTATTTAAAGATAAAGGTGTTTCAATGTTTTCGTGCGGTGCAAATGCAACCATTACAGGAGATATGCTTACAACTTCCGGCACTCTAATAGAAGAAGATTTTAACACAATTAAACAATTCGGTTTTAAATTATAGGAATTAAAATGAAAAAAAATATAAATTTTAATATTGTTCACAACAGACAAAATACATGTTCGGTAAAATACGATTTTATACCGAAAGTATCTAATATAAGAAAAATTATTCCTATGTGGGTAGCCGATATGGATTTTAAAAGTCCGGTTGCAGTTCAAGATGCATTAAAAAAAGTTGCCGAACATAATATTTACGGTTATTCGTATATTGATAATGAATACATTTTATTAGTTCAAAATTGGTATAAAAACAGAATGAATTGGAACATAAAAAAGGAAGAATTATTATGTGTTCCAAGTGTAATGTTTGGAATATCTGCAGCAATAAGAGCATTAACAAATATGGGAGATAGTATTCTTATTTCACAACCGGTTTATTATCCTTTTGCTGATGTTGTCACTTTAAATGACAGAAAACTTGTTGTAAGTCCGCTTGTTTTTAACGGTAAAAAATATGAATTTGATTTCAAAGATTTTGAAAACAAAATAAAACTAAACAAAGTAAAAATTTATATTTTATGTTCACCGCATAATCCTGTAAGCAGAGTTTGGACAAAACAAGAACTTTTAGAAATATCAAAAATATGTATTAAACATAATGTAATTATAGTTTCGGACGAAATTCATTCCGATTTCGTTTACGAAAATTATAAACATTATCCTGTTTGCACTCTTTCTAAAAAAATTGCGGAAAACACAATAACGGCAATAGCACCTACAAAAACTTTTAATCTTGCAGGGTTACAGGCGGCACACCTTGTAATACAAAATAGAAAAATTAGAGAACAAGTTATTAAAGCCGTTAATGCGACCGGCTTTCATGTATTAACCAAACCGGCAATACAGGCAGTAAAAGCAGTTTATAAAGACGGTGAAAATTGGTTTAATGAATTATTAAAATATCTTCAACAAAACAGAGATGTTTTAAAACAAGAATTTTTAAATACAAAAGTTTCTGTTTGCAATATGGAAGGGACATACCTTGCTTGGCTTGATTGCAAAAAACTGAATTTAAATTGTAAACAAATAGAAAAGTTATTTTTGAAAGCGGGTGTTTGGTTACATAAAGGTTCAACTTTCGGTATCGGCGGAGAAGGTTATATGCGGTTAAATATCGCCTGTCCGCAAAAAACATTAAAGAAAGCAATAAAGCAAATTAAGCAGGTAATATAGTTTTGTTCTTTAAAAATTTCTGCACTCATAAGCGGTGACAAGTCGTGCTTCAAAAGAAATTTTTAAAAATTATTAAATTACGAAGCAATTTTTTAGAAGGAAATATGAACAAACGAGCTTTAGTTGCAATGAGCGGCGGTGTAGATTCTTCAGTTGCCGCTTTTTTGTTGAAACAGCAAGGATATGATTGTATCGGCTGCACAATGAAATTATATAACAATGATGATATAGGTGTAAAAAGCAGAACATGTTGTTCTTTGAAAGATGTAAACGATGCAAGTTCTGTTGCTTATAAACTTAATATGAAATATTATGTATTAAATTTTATGGAAGATTTTAAAAAGCAGGTTATAAACAAATTTGTTAAAAGTTATGAAGCAGCATTAACACCTAACCCTTGTATAGATTGTAATAAATATATGAAGTTTGAAAGGCTTTATAATATGGCACAAAATTTGGAATGTAACTACATAGTTACGGGGCATTATGCAAGAATTGAAAAAGTCAATGATAAGTATTATTTAAAAAAAGCTATAGATGACACTAAAGACCAAAGTTATGTTTTATACAATTTAACACAACAACAGCTTGCACACACTTTGTTTCCTTTAGGAAATTTACATAAAACGGAAATCAGAAACATTGCAAAAGAAAACGGTTTTGTTAATGCAGCAAAACCTGACAGCCAGGATATTTGTTTTGTTCCAAACGGAAACTATGTTGAAGCTATTGAAAGATTTTCCGAAAATAAAATAAAAAAGGGAAATTTTATAGATAAAAGCGGTAATGTGATAGGACAACATAAAGGAATAGTTTATTATACCATAGGGCAAAGAAGAGGCTTGGGTTGTTTTCAAAAACATGTTTATGTTTGCAAAATTTCAGCAAAAGATAATACCGTAATGTTAGGTGACCAAGAAGATTTATATAAAAAAGAATTTACTGTGATGGAATTTAATTGGATATTGGGAAAACCGCCGGCAAAAAATTTTAGTTGTTCGGTAAAAATAAGATATAAACAAAAAGAACATAAAGCAGATATAAAACTTATAAATAGCGATAAAGTAAAAATTATTTTTGATGAACCGCAAAAAGCAATTACTCCCGGGCAAGCGGCAGTTTTGTACGACGGGGATATTGTGTTAGGCGGTGGAACTATAACGACAGAAGATTAGAAGATAGCAAGGAAAAAGAAATGAAAGAAATTTCTGCAAAAGATTTTGTTAAACTTGATAAAGATAAAATAACGATAATTGATATGAGAGAAGAAACCGAATATAGTGATAATCATTTTGAAAAAAGTATAAATATTCCTATCTCAAAATTTTGGGTTGGAGTTGATAATATTCCTAAAGACAAACCCGTTTATGTTTTTTGTAACAGCGGGTATTTCAGCGAAGAAATGGTTATCCTTCTTGAAGAAAGAGGATATAATGCGACAAATATTTTAGGCGGATACAAAGCAATAAAGGAGATACAGATATGTTAATATCGACAAGGGGCAGATATGCTATCAGAGTAATAATAGATTTGGCACAAAATTTCAATGGTGAATATATTCCAATGAAAGATGTTGCCGAAAGGCAGGAAATATCTTTAAAATATTTGGAAAAAATTTTGCCTATACTTACAAAAAATAAAATTATCGAGGGGGTGCATGGTAAAGGCGGCGGATATAAGTTATGCAAAAATATAAAAAAATATAAAATTATAGATATATTAAAACTTACCGAAGGGGACCTTGCACCTGTTGCATGCCTTAAAAAAGGTTCCGAAAAATGCAAAAGAACAGCAACCTGCAAAACTTTGGCTATGTGGAAAAAATTCAATGAAATTATAAACACATTTTTCGGCTCAATAACAATAGAAGATTTGGTTAATGACAATAAAAATTTTGATTTATACACAAATGTAGAGCAACTTTTATAGATAATTCAAATTTGTTATAATACTTCAATAATAAATATTTTGGAGAATAACAATGATAGTGGAATTATTGAAATATACAAACGAACCGGAAAAAACCTGTGCAATTGCAGGAAGGTTATGTTATAGTTCCGTCGGTATAGAAGAACTTAAAGAAAAATTAACACAAGAAAAAATTGAAGATATTTTAAATAAAATAATAAAATCCGGACATTTATCAGTTTTGGAACATGCATCATTCAGTTTCGGCATAGAAGGTGTATCAAGAGCATTACTTGCACAGTTAACAAGGCACAGAATTGCATCGTTTTCCGTTCAAAGCCAAAGATATGTAAAATTCAATAAAGGTATAGATTTTGTTATTCCGCCGACAATTGAAAAAGATGAAAAACTTTTGAAACAATATAACGAATTTTTAAAAACATCACAACAATACTACAATAAATTTATTGAGGCAGGTATTCCCGCAGAAGATGCAAGGTATGTTTTACCGAATGCTTCGGCAACAAAAATAGTAATGACGATGAATGCAAGAGAATTAAGACATTTTTTTGAATTAAGATGTTGTAACAGAGCACAATGGGAAATAAGGAATATGGCTTGCAGAATGTTAAAACTTGCAAAGGAAGTTGCCCCGATACTTTTTAAAGATGCGGGACCTAATTGTGTCCGCACAAATTGTACAGAAACAAAACCTTGCGGCATACCTTGGAAAAAATTATCATAATTTTCCTGTAACAATTTTTTTTAGAAATAATATGTCTGTATTTCTTATAGTTTTAGCATTTATCTTGTTTATAATCGGGCTTATCGGTTCTTTTGCTCCGATAATTCCCGGCCTTCCGTTAGGATGGATAGGTTTACTTATTGCATTTTTTTCTACAAATTGTACAATAAGTATATGGACTTTAATTATAACTTTAATATTAGTAATAATTGTAAGTATTTTAGATTATGTCATTCCTGCTAAAATGGTTAAAATAAGCGGGGGAACAAAAAGCGGTAAAAACGGTGCTTTGTATGGCAGTATTGCCGGAATATTTTTTATAAACCCGATAATTTTGATTTTCGGTTCTTTTATAGGGGCTTTTATCGGTGAACTTATAAACGATTCAAAAGATATAAAAAAAGCATTCAAATCGGCTTTCAGCTCTTTTTTGGGTTTTCTTTTCAGTAGCGGTTTAAAAGCATTTCTTGTTATTACATTCATCTTAATTTTAATTTTAAATCTTGCATTCGGTTGGTTTTAAAAAATAAAATTTGCCAATCTTTAAATTAAAAAAAACAGCGGAAAAATATTTTTCTTTACAAAAAAGATATAATAAATAACAAATGAAATATATACAATTATTCTTAACTTGTTTATTAATGGTTTTAGTGTTTTATTTCGGTTTCATATACGAAAAAATTCCAAATTGGCAAGGTATGCCTGCAAAACAAGAACCCATACAAAAAGAAATAAAAAATGCTTTCCCGTTCAAGTTTAAAGATTTTTTTATTACTCCGTTAGCCGACTATTCCATAACAGGTATAGTTATAAGTACCAAACGATATTTTTTTGATGCTACATCTTCAATATCTCCTATAGATATTGCAATCGTTTGGAAAAAAATGTCGGTTGCCGATGTTATAAAAGAATTCAAATTTAGGCATGGAAACAGAGCTATAATATATTCTGCAAAAAAAGATTATTGGCCCATAATGGAAAATGAAGTAAAAACTTGTATATCAAACAACCATTGTATTCCGGCAAACAAAGAAATAAAGAAAAAATTATTAAAAATAGGCAAATATGATTTGGTAAAAATTCAAGGGCAGCTTGTTCAAGTAGAAAAAGTCGGTATGCAAACATGGACATCTTCGTTATCAAGAGATGACGGACCGGAATGGGGAAAACTTGCCGGTTGTGAAATTATTTATGTTACTGATGTTGAAATTTTGAAAAACCAATAAATATCCTTGACAAATAGTTATTTTTTAAAATAAAATAAATTAAATAATTAAAACGGGGGAAAAAATGTTAAACGAAAAAGTAGCAAAACTTATTAATGAACAGGTTAATAAAGAATTTTATTCGGCTTATTTGTATTTATCTTTTGCAGATTATTACGAAGATGAAGGGCTTGACGGATTTGCGAATTGGTATGTTATTCAGGCACAGGAAGAAGCAGACCATGCAATGATGATGAGAAGATATCTTCTTGATAACGGGGTTTCGGTTAAACTCGAAGCAATTGAAAAACCAAACAAAACATTCAAAAATACAACAGAACCTTTGGAAGCAGGTTTTGAACATGAGCAATATGTTACATCTTTAATAAATAACATTTATTCGGCAGCATTTGAAATTAAGGATTTTAAAACTATGCAGTTTCTTGATTGGTTTATAAAAGAACAAACGGAAGAAGAAAAAAATGCCGGAGATTTGGTTAAAAAAATGAAAATGTTTGCCGTCGATGCAAAAACAATTTATATGTTGAATTCCGAACTTGCCGCAAGGGTATACACACCTTCAACAACCGGTCCGAGCAAATAAGTTGAATAAATTTGTTAGTATTCGGATTGACAACTAATAAAGTTTTATTGTATCATAGGGCGTAGTTTTAATATAGAATATGATGTGGGGGACACCACCTCGGGTGTCAAAACTTCCGTCATATTCTATTTTTTTTGTAAGGAGAAAAAATGAAAGTTAACGGAATAAATATTATATTGAAAGAACAAAAAACTTTAACGGAATTTTTAAATGAAAATAATTATAATATAAACAGAATTGTAATTGAGTTAAACGGAGAAATTGTTTCCAAAGATAAATACAATACAATAAATTTGAAAGATACCGATGTTATGGAAGTTTTAACTTTTGTAGGAGGCGGATAAAAATACGGAGTATTTTTAGAGGTATAGATGTATGAAAGTATAGATTGAAGGAAAAAGCTTAAAGGAGTAAAAAATGCAAGAAAATAATAATGGTGATAAACTTATTATAGCGGGGCATAAATTTAATTCGAGATTTATTTTAGGTTCCGGTAAATTTTCGTTGGATTTAGTCAAAGCGGCGGTTGAAAGTGCAGGTGCGGAAATTGTAACACTTGCATTAAGACGAGCAAACACAAAAACAGAATATAATATTTTGGATTTTATTCCTAAAAACGTAACTTTATTACCTAACACTTCCGGTGCAAGAACAGCGGAAGAAGCCGTTAGAATTGCAAGGCTTTCAAGAGAACTCGGTTGCGGAGATTTTGTAAAAATTGAAGTTATAAAAGATACAAAATTTTTGTTGCCGGATAACTATGAAACAATAAAAGCAACAGAAATTCTTGCAAAAGAAGGATTTGTTGTAATGCCATACATGTATCCGGACTTAAATGCTGCAAGGGATTTGGCAAATGCCGGTGCAGCAACAATTATGCCTTTGGCAGCTCCTATAGGAAGTAATTTAGGGCTTCTTACAAAACATTTTATTAAAATAATTATAGATGAAATAAAACTTCCCGTAATTGTTGATGCCGGTATAGGTTCTCCTTCTCAAGCATGCGAAATAATGCAAGAAGGAGCGGCTGCCGTTATGATAAATACTGCCATTGCAACGGCAAGTAATATTAAAGGAATGGCAGAGGCTTTTAAGCTTGCAATTATTGCCGGAAGAAAAGCTTATCTTGCAGGGCTTGGCAGAGTATTAAATTTTAAAGCTGAAGCTTCAAGTCCGTTGATAGACTTTTTGGAGGACAAATAAAATGTTTTATAAAAATATGGAACAAATAAAATCCGATATGTTGGAGCAAGTACTGAGTTTTACGGAAAAATACGATTATAATATTTATTCTAAAAATGATGTTCAAAAAACATTGAATAAAGAAATTTTGGATATTGAAGATTTAAAAGTTTTATTATCTCCTGCAGCAACAGAATTTTTAAATTTAATTGCACATAAAGCACAATACGAAACAAGAAAACATTTCGGTTCGAGTATCTCTTTGTTTACTCCTTTATACATTTCAAATTACTGCGAAAATCAATGTAGTTATTGCGGATACAATTGTAAAAACAAAATACACAGAGCAAAACTTACAATGGAAGAAATAGAAAAAGAATTCAAAGCAATATCTCAAACAGGACTTGAAGATATTTTAATTCTTACAGGTGAATCAAGAACGGCATCAAGTGTAGAATACATAGGTGAAGCAGTCAGACTTGCAAAAAAATATTTTTCGTCAATATCAATAGAAATTTATCCTTTAAATACGGATGAATATAAATATCTTTGCAAATGCGGGGCGGATTTTGTTTGTGTGTATCAGGAAACATACAATAAACAAAGATATAAACAATTGCATTTGGCAGGACCAAAATCCGTTTTTGAATACAGGTTTTATGCTCAGGAAAGGGCGGCACTTGCAGGTATGAGGGGAGTATCATTAGGAATACTATTCGGACTTGACGATTTTAGAAAGGATACTTTTTCCACGGCAGTTCATGCTTATTTGTTGCAACAGAAATATCCCGATATTAAAATAGGTTTTTCCGTTCCGAGATTAAGACCTTATATTCATGAACATAAAGAACAAAACCCTTATTATGTTAATGAAAAACAATTGTTTCAGTCTTTATGTGCATACAGATTGTTTATGCCGTTTTCCGACATTACAATATCTACAAGAGAAAGAGCAGGGTTCAGAGATAATGTTATAGGAGTTTGTGCAACAAAAATTTCCGCCGGTGTAAAAACTTCAGTTGGCGGTCATCAAGATGCAGCTAAAGGTGACGAACAATTTGAAATTTCCGATTCAAGAACCGTACCGGAAATAGTAAATACAATAAAACACAAAGGGCTTTATCCTGTTTTCAGCAACCACATTAGACTTTGAACGACAATTATTAATTAGAAAGTAGCAATTATAAATTTCGGAAAAAAATTATTTTATTATGAAAATTATTGGAATAACCAACAGATTGTTATGTAAAAATGATTTTTTTGAACAAATAGAACTTATTTGTAAGCAGAATATTTATGCATTAATTTTAAGAGAAAAAGATTTAGATAATAAAAATTATGAAAGATTGTTTATTGATTGCCGTAAAATTTGTAGAAAATACAATATTCCTTTATTTGTAAACTCCAAAATAGATGTTGCAATAAAATTAAATTGTAAAAATATTCAAATTTCATTTAAAGATTTTTTAGATAATAAAGATAAATTGAATTTGTTTGATAATATAGGAATTTCGGTTCATTCTTTAAATGAAGCAACTGTCGTTGAAGATTGGAAGATTGGAAGATTGGAAGATTGGAAAAAAAGAAGAATAGAAAAAAATATTTTTCTTATAGTTGGACATATTTTTGAAACTGATTGTAAAAAAGGATTAAATCCGAGAGGAACGGAGTTTTTAAAAAATATTTGTGATAGTGTTAATCTCCAGATTTTTGCAATCGGTGGAATAACGGAACAGACCATAAACCAATTAAAAAACATAAAAATGGAAGGTATTTGCGTAATGTCATCTTTGATGAAAAAAAATCCAAAATACTTTCTTGAACATGTTTTGTTTTAATTTTTCATTTATAATTTTTTAATAATATTGTATAATAAAAAAATATGAATAAAATTTTAAAGATAAAAAATAATATAGCAATAGCAAATAATTTGCCCTTATCGATAATTGCGGGACCTTGTGTTATTGAAAGTAAAAAACAGGCTTTTGAAACGGCATTGAGATTAAAGCAAATTTGTGATAAATTAAAAGTTAATTTTATTTTTAAAGCTTCTTACGATAAGGCAAACAGGTCTTCAATAAATTCCTATCGAGGTCCGGGCATTGAAGAAGGTCTTTCAATTTTAAAGGAAATAAAAGAGACATTAAACATTCCTGTCTTAACTGATGTTCATTGCAGTAATGATGTAAAAAGAGTTTCAGAAGTAGTTGATATTATACAAATACCTGCATTTTTGTGCAGACAAACGGATTTGATAGTTGCATGTGCAAAGACACAAATTCCGGTAAATATAAAAAAAGGTCAATTTTTGGCTCCCGAAGATTGCACTCAAATTATAAATAAAATAAAAGCATTTAAAAATAATAAAATATCTTTAACAGAAAGAGGATCAAGTTTCGGTTACAGAAACCTTGTTGTGGATTTTAGGTCAATTGAAATAATGAAACAAACGGGTTATCCGGTAATTTTTGATGCTACACACAGTGTTCAAAAACCTGGAGGCTTAGGTTCTGCAAGCGGAGGGGATAGGCAATTTGTTCTTCCTCTTGCAAAGGCAGCAACCGCTGTCGGTATTGCCGCTTTGTTTTTGGAAGTTCATAAAAACCCCGAAAAAGCTCTTTCCGACGGTGCAAACAGTGTGGATTTTAAAATGTTTGAGAATATTTTAAAAGAAGTTGTAAAAATAGATAAAATTGTAAAAAAGAGTAGATAAAATGAACAATGAAAAAAAAGAAAATTCAGTTTGGCAACCGAACCTAAAATGGTTTTTAAAGGTTCTTATAACAATGTATATTCTTATAACAATTGTTTTTTTTACCGTGAACTTTTTGTTGAAACCTTATATGCGTGACATTCCTAAAGAAATAACACCTTGGCTTAACAAAACCGTTGCCGAGGAACAAAAATAATGACAAAATACTCAAAAAAAATTTTAAACATTGCAAAAAATATAAAACTTATTGCAAGTGATATTGACGGTGTGTTGACTGCCGGCGAAATTATTTTGCTTCCAGATGGAAATGAACTTAAAATATGGAATGTTAAAGACGGGGCGGGAGTAAGTTTAATAAAAAGATATTTGCCCGAAATAAAGTTTGTTTGGATAACTGCAAGAAAATCAAAACAAGTTGCATTAAGAGCAAAAGATTTAAAAATAGATATTCTTGTTCAAAATTGTAGAGATAAAAAAGGTGAAGTTTTAAAAATCGCAAAAAAGAATAATATAGACATCTCTCAAATAGCATATATAGGTGACGATGTTATAGATTTGCCTGCTTTAAAAATTGTAGGGCTTTCTGCTTGTCCCTTTGATGCTGTTGACGAAGTGAAAAAATATTCAAAATATATATGTAACAATTGTGGCGGAAAAGGTTCTTTTAGAGAAATTTGTGACATTATACTAAAAGCACATAAAAATGTTGTTGATAGCTATAAGCCGTAAACGGAAATTGATTTTGCATTTTTTAGAGTATATTTATATAATAAAAAAATGTTGTTGAAAAAAATCGAGTTGTTATGTATTACTTCAAACAGAACGGATGTTTCTTATCATCGGCAGGTAGAACAAGCCTGTTTGGGCGGTGCCGATATGATACAGTTTAGAGATAATACATTACACGACGGTGATTTTTTAAAAATAGCGGTTGATTTAAAAAAAATCTGTAGAAAATATGATGTTCTTTTTACAGTTAACAACAGAGTTGATATTGCGGCAGCTGTTGATGCCGACGGTGTTCATGTAGGTCAAAAAGATTTGCCGGTTGAGTATGCAAGAAAAATTTTAGGAAAGTCAAAAATAATAGGACTATCTGCTTCAAGTTACGAACAGGCAAAGTTTGCTTTAAAACAAGATATAAATTATATAGGACACGGTGCAATATATTCAACAAAAACGAAAACAGATGCTGTTACAAGAGGTTTATCGGTTTTAAAAGATATTAAACAAATATCTCAAAATATTCCTGTTATAGCAATAGGCGGAATTGATAAAAGTAATGTTGCCGATGTCATTGGGGTCGGTGCCGACGGAGTGGCTGTTGTTCAAGCCGTTTGCGGTGCAAAAAATATAAAAAAAGAAGCTGAAGAAATAAAAAATATAATAAAAAATATAAGGACGAATAAATGACTTTAATAGAGCAATCCCAAAAAAATATCATAACAAAGGAAGTTGAAGAAGTTGCAAAATACGAACAGTTATCGACTGATTTTATCGTTAAAGGTATTAGTGACGGAACGATAGTAATTCCTAAAAATATTAAGAGAATACAAAAAATGCCGAGGGCAATAGGTGCAGGACTTAAAACAAAAATAAATGCCAATTTGGGAACTTCTCCCGACCATATAAATATAAAAGAAGAACTTGAAAAAATGGAAGTAGCCGTTAAATACGGTGCCGACGCCATAATGGATTTATCTACGGGTGGAAATTTGACGGAAATGAGAAAAGAAATTTTAGCACAATGTCCCGTTCAGGTTGGAACGGTTCCCATATATCAGGTTGCATGTGAAACTGTTAGAGGCGGTAAGAAAAAAATTTCACAAATGGATAGCGAATTAATGTTTGATGTTGTAGAAGAACAAGCCGAGCAGGGTGTTGATTTTATGACGATACATTGCGGTGTTAATATGGAAACGGTTTCAATGCTTGAAAGGCAACCGAGATTAATGGGTGTTGTCAGCAGAGGCGGTTCTTTTCTTGTTAAATGGATAAAAGCAAATAAAAAAGAAAATCCTTATTATGAACAATATGACAGACTTTTAAAAATAGCAAAAAAATATGATGTTACATTAAGTTTGGGTGACGGGTTCAGACCTGGCGGAAACCCGGATGCAACCGACGGTCCGCAACTTGCGGAACTTTCAATACTCGGCGAACTTGCATTAAGGGCAAGAAAAGAAGGTGTGCAGGTAATGATTGAAGGTCCCGGACATATTCCGATAAACCAGGTTCAAGCAAATGTTCAGCTTGCAAAAAGATTAACACATAACAGTCCGTTGTATTTTTTAGGTCCTTTGGTTACCGATATTGCTCCGGGTTATGACCATATAACATCGGCAATAGGCGGAGCAATGGCTGCAAGTTACGGAGTTGATTTTATTTGTTATGTTACACCTGCCGAGCATTTAAGACTTCCTGATGTTAATGATGTTAAAGAAGGTGTAATTGCTGCAAAAATTGCGGCACACAGTGCAGATATAGTTAAAAATGTAAAAGGTGCAAAAGAAAAAGATTATCAAATGTCAAAATACAGAAAAGAAAGAAATTGGGAAAAGCAAAAAGAATTTGCGATAGATCCTGAAAAATTTGAAAAAGAAAGGGCAAAAATAGCACCGAATTTAAAAGATACATGCTCGATGTGCGGTGAGTTTTGTTCAATGAAAGAAGAACTTTAAGAATCGCAAAGCGATTTGAAAAATAGAAGATTAGAGAACTGGAGGATTGGAAGTAAAAATGAAAGTAAAAGTACCTGCAACAACGGCTAATTTGGGGCCCGGTTTTGATGTCTTGGGAGCAAGTTTATCTCTGTATAACGAATTGGAAGTTTCTTTTGCAAGCGATCCCAAGAAAGCGAAGTTCGTTATTGATGGGGAGGGTAAGAAAATATTACCTAAAAACGAAAGTAATATTTTATGGAAAGCAATGGATGCTGTTTTCGGGTTGCTTGATTTAAGAGAAAAATACAATTTAAAAAGTTTTAATATAAAATTAACAAATAATATCCCTTTAAGTTCCGGACTCGGTTCTTCCTCTGCTGCACGTGCAGCGGGAATAATTGCTGCAAATCAAATTTGCGGTAATAAATTAACAAAAGGTGAAATGGCTCAGCTTGGTGTAAAACTTGAAGGCCATCCCGATAATATTATTCCGGCATTTTACGGCGGTGTTTGTATATCAATAAACAGAGGCGATGATAACATAGAAGTAATTAAGTTGCCTATACCGAAAATGCAAGCTGTTGTATGCACTCCGGGTTTTGAACTTGCAACAGAAAGGTCAAGAAATATTTTACCCGCAAAATATGAAAGAAAAGATGTTGTTTTTAATTTAGCAAGAATATCTCTTCTTACAAAAGCATTTTGTGACGGTGATTTTAAAGTTTTAAAAGAGGCTATGCAGGATAAATTACATCAACCTTACAGAGCAAAATTGATTCCCGTAATGCAGGACTTAATTTCTTCCGCAATGGAAAACGGTGCTTATGGAGCATGTTTGTCGGGTTCAGGTCCTTCAATGATAGCTTTTTGCAATAAAAATAAAGCTCAAAATATTGCAAAGTGTATGGCAAAAATTTGGAAAAAAGAAACCGTTCCCACAAAAACTTTTATATTGGATTTTGATAAAACCGGAGCAATAACACCAGAAAATTAGAATTATAGATGTAAGGAGAATATAAAATGGCATTAATCGTGATGAAGTTTGGAGGTTCTTCCGTAGCAGACAGTGACAAAATGAAACATGTTGCAAATAAAATTATTGCAAGAAAAAAAGGCGGTAATAAAGTTGTTGTTGTTGTTTCCGCCCCCGGAGATACTACAGATGATTTAATTACAAAATGTGAAGAAATTACGGCGGACCCTAACCCGAGAGAAATGGATATGCTTCTTGCAACAGGTGAACAGATGTCTATTTCATTACTTGCAATGGCAATACAAGCTATGGGGCATAAAGCGGTTTCTTTGACGGGTTTTCAGGCAGGTATTGCAACAAATGACGAATATACAAGAGCAAGAGTTCAAAAAATAAATCCGAAAAAGATTTTTTCATTGCTGGACAAAGGTAACATTGTTGTTGTTGCAGGTTTTCAGGGTATGAATAAAGCCGGAGATATTACAACTTTGGGAAGAGGCGGTTCGGATTTAACGGCAGTTGCACTTGCCGCACAAATGAAAGCAAATGTTTGCGAAATTTACAGTGATGTTGAAGGTATTTTTACAACAGATCCCAGAGTTGTAAAAGATGCAAGAAAAATAGATTTAATTTCTTATGAAGAAATGCTTGAAATGGCAGGTTCGGGTGCACAGGTTATGCAAACAAGAAGTATAGAAGTTGCAAAAAATTACGGTATAGAAATTCATGCAAGGTCAACATTTTCGGATAAAGAAGGAACATACATTGTAAGTGAAGAAAAAATAGGGAGAAAAAAAATGGAAAACCTTATGGTATCGGCAGTAACATTTGATAAAAATCAAGTAAAATTTTCTTTAATAGATTTACCGGATATTCCAGGAATGGCAGCAAAAATTTTCAGTTCCATTGCAAAGCTCGGTATAAATGTAGATATGATAATTCAATCTGCAGCTTGGGACAAAAAAAATGATATTTCTTTTACGGTAAGTAAATCCGATATGAAAAAAACTCAACAGAAAGTTGACGAACTTGCAAAAGAATTGGGTGCACAAAAGGTAACTTGCGACGAGCATGTTGCAAAAGTATCGGTTGTAGGTGTGGGAATGAAAACGCATGCAGGTGTTGCATCCAAAATGTTTGATATTTTAGCTAAAAACAAAATAAATATTGAAATGATTTCTACAAGTGAAATAAAAGTTTCATGTGTAATAGACGAAGCCGATACAAACAAAGCGGTTAATGAATTACATAAAGGATTTAAACTGAACAAAAAATAATTTTGCAGAGCAAAAATTATTTTTGAGGTATATAGAAATAAAACAAAATGTAAAGCATTTTGTTGATGTATTGAGGGATAAAGGTATAACGATAAAGAAAAATTTTGTCATTTCGACGAGCTTTGCTCGGAGAAGTCTGTTGTTAGTTGTTCTTTAAAAATATTTTCTCTTTTTTCTGTGCTGGAACCATTCACTCATATTTTTTAGGCACGGGCAATAACTCAAAAATTTCGGACATCACTAAGATAACCGAAATTTTCTCTACATATTGCCCTAAGAATTAAAGTAAAAAATTCTTACCTAAAAAATATTTCATTCATAGACGGTTCCTGAGGCACTATCAAAAAGAAAAATATTTTTAAAGGTCATTAATTTATACATTTTATATTGTAGTTTTAGTGCTTCAAAAGAAAATTTTAAAGAGTCATCATTACATCTTTACATCCATACATCAATACCTCAAAAAAAATCCATAGGATTTTTTTTATGCATCAAATAAAAATATTCGATACAACTTTAAGGGATGGAAGTCAGGGAGCAGGTATTTCTTTTTCAGCAGAAGATAAGCTGAAAATAGCATCTGCTCTTGATAATTTCGGTATATCATATATTGAGGGCGGTTGGCCCGGTTCAAACCCGAAAGATGAAGATTTTTTTAAATTAATAAAAATAAAAAAAATTAAATTGAAAAATTCAAAACTTGTTGCTTTTACTTCAACAAGAAAACCTAAAACAAATATCAAAAATGACAATAATATAAAGAAAGTAATTGAATCCGGTGTTAAGGTTGTAACCGTTTTCGGTAAATCTTGGGATATGCATGTAAAATATGCATTAAAAACAACAAAACAAGAAAACCTTAAAATGATTTTTGATACGATAAAATTTTTTAAATCAAATAATTTTGAAGTTATTTATGATGCCGAACATTATTTTGACGGATATATACATAATAAAAAATATGCTTTTGAAACAATAAAACAGGCAATACTGGCAGGAGTTGATTATGTTTGTTTATGTGAAACAAACGGCGGTGTATTACCCGAATACATTGAAAAAATAGTTAAAGAAACGATAAAAGAATTTCCTAATGTTAAATTCGGTATTCATGCACATAACGATTGTGAATGTGCTGTTGCAAATTCAATAATTGCCGTCCGTGCAGGGTGTTTGATGGTGCAAGGAACAATAAACGGTATAGGTGAAAGGTGCGGTAATGCAAATTTGTGTTCAATAATACCGTCTTTACAATTAAAAGGAAAATATCATTGTGTTCCGGTGAAAAATTTAAAAAATATTACTGAACTTTCAAGATATGTTGATGAAATAGCAAATTTGGTTCCTGTTCCGTCAATGGCTTATGTCGGTAGTGCGGCTTTTGCCCATAAAGCTGGTGTTCATGTTTCCGCCGTTGAAAAAAAATCACAAACTTACGAACATATAAACCCTAAACATGTGGGAAATAAAAGGAGAATTTTAGTTAGCGATTTATCCGGGAAAAGTAATATTATTTCCAAAGCGGATGAACTTGCCATTGATTTGGAAAAACAATCCGGTAATTTTAAAGGAATTATAGATGTTGTAAAAAACAAAGAAAATGCCGGTTATCAATACGAAAATGCCGACGGTTCTTTGTTTATTCTTACCAAAAAAGTAGAAAACAAATATAAAAATTTTTTTACATTAAAAAGTTATAGAGTAAGTGTGGAAAAAAATAAAGACGGTTCAATTGTTTCGGAAGCAACGGTTAAGTTGGATGTAAACGGCAAAGAGGAACATACCGTTGCAGAAGGGGAAGGTCCCGTAAATGCTTTGGATAAATGTTTAAGAAAAGCTTTAATAAAATTTTATCCGGAAATAAAAAACGTTTTACTTACCGATTTTAAAGTCAGGGTAATAAATTCAGATGCAAATACGGCAGCAAAAGTCAGGGTGTTAATAGAAACTAAAGATAAAAAACAAAGTTGGGGAACAATAGGTGTAAGCGAAAATATTATAGATGCCTGTTGGCAAGCCCTTTCCGACAGTGTGGAATATAAACTGTTAAAGAAATAATTTTATTTTACAAATGCTATTGTTCCGCTGATAAGTTTACTTTTGCCTTTTACTTTTATTTGATAAATATAAGTTCCGCTTTCAACCCACTGTCCGCTACCGTTTTTGCCATACCAAACAAAACCTTTATCCGTTCCGGATGTGATTTCGGTAATTTTTTTACCGGTTACATCATATATTTTTACGCTGTCACCTTCACTTAAATGTTTAAACCAAAAACCTGTTTCTCCGCCGGCTCTTGCTTTAACGATTACTCTTCTTTCAGGTCTGTAATCACTATCGTTAAAAATTTCATTTATAAATATTGCAAAATACCCGATATTATTTATATTTGCATTTACTAATTTTCCGTCCGTATCCAAAGTAAAAGGTATTTCTTTGCTTATATTTGATAAATCATAACCTGTTTTTAAAACAATTTTATCGTTAGATGATAATCCCGGATAAGATAATTTCAGTATGGAAACAACTTCTAAGGGAAAATTGTATTGCCCGTCAACTGTTACAGCATATAATTTTACAGGCTTATTTGAAGAAGAAATAATATTTGTATCAAACTCCTTTATCATCACCTCTTTTAAGCCTGTATAGGCACCTGATGAAAAATTAATACTTGTATTTTCTATGCTTTGATTTCCGTTTTCAAAACTTAACGATTTTCCTGCAGAAATTGTTCCGCTTGAAAAATCGGTTATAGTTGATTTTTGATAAGATGAAGAATTTGACGGCCAATATGAAATTATTTCGTTACCTTCGGAATCTTTGAAATCAATTTGTATTTGATAACTTACCGAATTACCGTCTAAATTTGACAATGGAATAAAAAAGTCTTTTTTATTTTCGATTTGTTGTATTTGCGAATGTAAAATAGTACCGGAGGAATCGTTTAAATAATAATTTATTTTTGCATCCGCAGAAACATAACTGCCGAAATCGACGGATATTTTTGCATTAAAATTTTTATCCATGCTTGATACATTTGATATTGGGGTGTGTGTTATTCCATAAGAAAAAAACGTAGCAAAAGCAGATACAACTTTCAAAACATCTGCAAAAATATAAGCCGATGAAAATATAAATATCGAACAGATCAATAACGCTACCGTTTTTTTATTCATTACTATTGTGTTACAACTTCTCCGTGTTTAGTTAATTTGAATTTAACTTCTTTTGTAACTTGTTTTCCTAAAGCATCTATTTTGAACACTGCAACATATTTACCTTTTGGTAACTCATTTTTTGATATAAAAAAATCGTTAAATGTTCTGCTACTTTCACAATAAGTGGGAACTGTTTCAGGTATAGAAACAGTTTTCATTAATTTTTTCTTTTTCTTGGTATATATTTCAATTTGTCCGGTATGCCTGATATGAACATTTCCGTTATTTTGTAAAATTAATTTATAAAATATTCCTTTATCTGAAGAAATAAAATCCAATGAATCTATGTTAAAATCTATATTTTCTGTTTTGGAAACTGTTATATAAATTGGAACTACAACGGAAATATTTATCATACTGCTTTGGTCAACCGAAAATTCAACCTTTGCAGAAACAGAACCTTTCATATTGGATAAAATATTTGCCTCATAAGGAATTTCAACTTGACCGTCTTTTGCTATATCGTATTTTTCTCTTTCAAATTTAAGCCAATTTTCAACAGGAATATCAGGATTACCCGAAAAAGTGTTTCCTTTAATAAAACCTATTTTTATTGTTATCGGATGGTCATAGGTGTTTCTAACAATATACCTGCCTTTATAAACGGAACCTTGTGTTCCGTAAACATTTGTTACCGATGGAGTAACAGAAAGCCCCGCATAAGCAAAACTAAAACAAAAAATTAAACTGATAATTAATAAAATTTTTTTCATTGTTACTCCATTATTAAATTTAAATATCAAAAAATCGATTTCACAGGATGTTTTAAAACATCCTGTGAAATACAAATTTATTATTCTATTGATGTCGTAAATTTGATAGTTTCTGTTGCAAAAGAATCATTATTAACAACACTATTAAATGTTGCACCGAAAAACATAACAACATCTTCTGTTCCGGAATAGCCATTCCACCAACCATACTCTCCGTTACCTGAACCCCACCAAATTCCACCTTTATCACCCTGACCGCTTTTTGCAATAAGCTTAACCCATTCATCTTTTGTTCCAAAATCATCATCATCAATATCAAGAAGTGCTTTATGTCCTAAATCTGATGAATAATTATTACCATTAAGAGGGAAAGATGTAGGTAATGCAGCTTTATAATTGTCATTTGCCGAAGAAATTTTAACACATAAAAAATCTATTGGAGCATGATCTCCTGCAGCATAAGTTGAAGTATTACCACTTCTTATAAGCCCAGCATAAGACCCATTATTTTTTGCTTTTGCTTGATAAGCAGGTGTAGTATTTTCTTTATTATTCGTATATACATAAACTTTAATAGTATCCTCTGCAAATTTTGTTAGATTAGAATTTAATTTTGCAAAGACAGTTCCAACTACCCATTTATCTTCAGTAGAACCTAACGTAACTTTTTCAGTGTCAAAGACAATTTGAGTTGCTTTATCAGAATCAGTGTATCCATCTATGAAACTTGCATTTGCTTTCCAAGTATACAATTCAATATCAAGATTTGCCGGTTCTGATGAAACAAATGTTGCACTTGCTGTTTTAACACCAAAATCTTCGGCAAAAACTGCACTGCTCATCATTACTACAACTGCTGCTACCGCTAAAAAACTTACTACTTTTTTCATCTTACTACCTCCATTTTTTTATTTTTTACTTTTTATTTAATGCTGCTTTTATAAAACTTATAAACAACGGGTGCGGCCTTGTAGGCCTTGACTGAAATTCGGGGTTAAACTGCACGGCAACAAACCAAGGATGTTCTTTTATTTCAACAATTTCAACAAACTTATGGTCGTCATTTGAATAACCGGAAACTTTAAGACCTTTTTCTTCCAATGTTTTAACATACTCTTTATTTACTTCATAACTGTGTCTGTGTCTTTCGCTTATACTGTCTTTTTTGTAAATTTCAAAAGCTTTTGTTCCCTTTTCTATAACACAATTCCAAGAACCGAGACGCATCAAAGTTCCGTTTTTACTTGTTACCGGTGTATGTATAATTACAGGTTCTTTTGTGGCTTTATCTATGTTTAAAGAATTTGCATCTTTAATTCCGCAAACATTTCTTGCATATTCAATAATTACACTTTGCATACCTAACGAAATCCCGAAGAACGGAATTTTATTTTCCCTTGCATATTTTATAACATTAAGCTTTCCTTCAAGTGTTCCGCCGCTGTCACCGTCGGGGGAAATAATGGCATTAACATCTTTCAAATCCTGTTGTAAATGTTTTGAGTCTGTATCAACATATTTTATTTTAACTTCGGTTAAATTTATTGCACCGCCGTGTTTTAATGCTTCAAAAACACTTTTGTAAGAATCCTTAAGTTCTATAAATTTACCTGTTATGGCAACGGTTACCTTATGTTCCGGATAACGACAATTATGTATCATTTGGTTCCATTGTTTTAAATCTATAGGTTTGGCATTAAGTTTTAAATATTTTACAATCAAATCGTCAATTTTATTTTCATGCAATTGAACGGGAACCTCATAAATAGAAGTTTGAACATCCATTTCTTCAATAACAGCATCTTTTTCAACATTACAGAATAAAGAGATTTTATCTTTTATTTCGTCGGTTAAATGTTGGTCCATTCTGCAAAGAATTATTGACGGTTCAATACCGATTTCTCTTAATTTTTGAACACTGTGCTGTGTAGGTTTTGTTTTTAACTCTTCCGAAGCTTTTATATAAGGAATTAATGTTACATGAACATATAAAACATTTTCTCTGCCGATGTCGTTTCTGAATTGCCTTATTGCTTCCAAAAAAGGAAGCCCCTCGATATCGCCTACGGTTCCGCCTATTTCAACGATAACCACATCACTGTCACCTGCAACTGCAACCAACCTTTCTTTTATTTCATTTGTTATATGAGGAACAACCTGTACGGTTTTTCCTGCAAATTTACCGTCTATTTCATCTTTTAAAACTTTTTGATAAATTCTGCCCGATGTTACAGTATTGAATTTTGTAGTTTCCTGATCAATAAACCTTTCATAATGACCCAAATCCAAATCGGCTTCCATACCGTCTGTAGTAACAAAAACTTCACCGTGTTGTGTAGGTGACAAAAGCCCCGGATTAATATTTAAATAAGGGTCGCACTTTAATATGTTTACTTTTAAGCCCCTTGCTTTTAACAAACAAGCAATAGATGCAGCTGTTATTCCTTTACCCACCGATGAAATAACACCGCCGGTAACAAAAATGTACTTGCTTTTCATTTAATAAGCTCCTTTACCTTTGCAATATCGTCGATAACATTAACATCTTGCAAATCTTTCTTTGATATTATGATTTTTATTTTTTTACCTTGTTCCAATGCTCTTAACTGTTCCAAACTTTCGGCAATTTCAAGCTTTGTTTGTTTACTTTTTGCAAATTCCAGGACAAATTTTCTTGTGTATGCATAAACACCTATGTGTTTATAATAATCAACTTTATTTTTATTTTTTAAATCACGCACAAAAGGTATTGCATGTCTTGAAAAATAAAGAGCATAATAATTTTTATCAAAAATAACTTTTACCGTATTAGGGTTATTAATATCGTCGGTAGATTTCATTTTATAAGCAACGGTTAAATATTCCAATTTTTTATTTTTTGAAAATTCTTCGGCAATTTTTTCTATAAGTTTTTTATCTATTAACGGTTCATCACCCTGAACATTTATTAATACGTTATATTCTTTCAAATATTTTTGTGCAACATAAGCCACTCTGTCGGTTCCGCTTTTTAAATTTTCAGGCGTCATAAAAACATTATACCCTGCCGATTTAACCACATCATATATTCTTTTATCATCAGTGGCAACAGCTGCAAAATGCACTCCTTTGCATTTTACAACTTTACTTATTACATGCAAAATTAAAGGTTTTCCGTTTATTTTATATAACGGCTTTCCCGGAAATCTGCTTGAAGCATATCTTGCAGGAATTACAACAGCTGTTTTCATAATAAAATACTCCGTATTTTGGAAGAATGGAAGATTTGAAGAATAGAAGCATTTTTGTATTTTTCGCTACAGCGAAAAATCTGTTTATTTAGAAAAATCACTCTGTGATTTTTACAATTTAACTTCCAATCCTCCAATCTTCCAATCTTCCAATCATCTAATCTTCTAAATGCTAAAGGCTTTCGGTAACAATTCCGATATTTTGATAATTTTAATATTCCCTTTTTTATCGTTATAAACGATATCTGCATTTTTTGAAAATTCAAAAATTACCTGCCTGCATGCACCGCATGGTGTAACAGAATCTTTTTCTGAATAAATTGCAACTGCTTTTATTTTTTTTGCTCCGTTTGCAATTGCCGTCCATACGGCAACTCTTTCGGCACATACTGATAAACCATAGGACACATTTTCTACATTCGTTCCGCAGAAAACTTTATCGTTTTCACACAAAACGGCAGCACCCACTTTAAATTTAGAATAAGGACTATAAGAAAATTTCAAAGCTTGTTTTGCAAATTCCAATAACTGTTTATATTTCTGTTTATTTTTAACCATAATTATTTTGAAAAATATTTATCCAAAAACAAACTTACTTCTTTATATGAATTTGATTTTTTTACAATGTCATGCGATGTTTGAACCGCAAATTTTAACGAATTATTACAATTACATTTTATTTGTCTTGTTGCCATTTTAGGAATTAAATTTTTTATTAACTTTTTACATGTATTTATGTTATAAGCCATAATTTCAACAACTTTTCCCGCATTTACTTCTTCTCCGAATTTCCAACAATCATAATCGGTAACTAAAGATATATTTGCATAACAAATTTCAGCTTCTTTGGCAAGAACTGCTTCCGGTATTAATGTCATTCCGACAACGGAAAAACCGTTTGCCATATTAACTTTTGCTTCTGCTCTTGTAGAATATCTTGGTCCTTCTATACAAACATAAGTTGTATCACTAAAATGGTGTTCTATTGCAAGTTCGGTAACAGCTTTATGAATAATATCTCTTAAATCGTTACAAAACGGATCTGCAAAACCTACATGTACAACAATATCTTTATCAAAAAAAGAACTCGGCCTGTTTTTTGTTCTGTCAAAAATTTGTTCGGGAATAACAAAGTCCTTAGATTTTATATTTTTTTGAAGAGAACCTACAGCTGTTATTGATATAATTTGTTCAATACCTATACTTTTTAAAGCATATATGTTTGCCTTATAATTTACATTTGAAGGAGTGATAATATGCCCTTTACCATGTCTTTGTAAAAAAGCAATTTTAACACCGTCTAATTCACCGATGGTAATAGGAGATGACGGCTTTCCGAAAGGAGTATCTGTTTCAAATTCTTTTATATTTTCAATACCGCCGATTTCCGTTATACCGCTTCCGCCTATTACGGCTATTTTTACATTTTCAATATTATTTGCCATTATTGCCCTCCTAATGTAACAATATAATTATTTTCGCTTTTTAATTTAAGAATGCTTCAATATTTTCAAAAATATTTTTTAAATTATCTGTTTTTTTGCCGCCGCCTTGTGCAAATTCAGGTTTACCTCCGCCGGAACCTTCAAGTGTTGCGGCAATTTTTTTTGCGATTTTTCCGGAATGATAACCTTTTTCAGTTAAATCTTTACTTATTGATACAACAAAAGAAACTTTATCATCGAATTTTGAAGCAATTGCAATTATTGATGACGGCATTTTAATTTTTATTTGGTCTGCAACTTGCCTTAAAGTTTTTATATCAATATTTTCAACAGAAAAAGACAGAATATTTACGCCGTTGATATTTTTTGCTTTTTTTACATATTCGTCTATTTCTGTAGACATAATTTTATTCTTTAGTGAAGAAATTTCAATTTCAAGATTTTTATTATCTTGTAATATTTTTTCAATTGCCGAAATCAATGAACTTTTTGAACTTTTTAAAAGTGTTGCAGCTTCATCGATTTTATTTTCCAATTGTTCAACGTATTTTTCACATGCACTTCCGCAAACGGCTTCTATTCTTCTTATTCCGCTACCGACGGAACTTTCGGAAATAATTTTAAACATGCCGATATCACCGGTTCTTTTTATATGTGTTCCGCCGCATAATTCCATTGAAAAATATTTTGTTTCATCTTCCATAACTTTAACTGTTCGGACAACATCACCGTATTTTTCACCGAATAATGCCATGGCTCCTTGTTTTCTTGCCTGTTCTATAGGCATTTCCGTAATCAAAACGGGCAAATTTTGTCTTATAACTTCATTTACCTGCTTTTCTATATTTTTAAGTTCATCTTTTGTTAAAGCTTTAAAATGATTAAAATCAAACCTTAAATTGTCCGGACAAACCAAAGAGCCCGCCTGTGCAACATGATTACCGAGAGTAGTTCTTAAAACTTTTTGCAGTAAATGTGTTGCTGTATGGTGCCTTGCAGTTTGGCTTCTGTTTTCCGTATTTATTGAAGCCGTTAAAATATCATCTGCTTTAACTTTTCCTTTTGTAACCGTAACTTTATGTACAAAAAGTTTACCGATAGGTTTTATAACATCGGTAACATCAATATTTATATTTTCGTTAAACAATGTTCCTGTATCTGCAACTTGCCCGCCGGATTCTCCGTAAAAAGGAGTGTTTGATAAAATTATTTCGCCTTTTTCTTTTTCGGACAAAGTTTCTACTTTTTTACCGTCTTTTATCAAAGCCAAAACTTTTACTGAAGAATTATTTTGTGTATATCCTTCAAAATTTGTGTCACCGTATTCTTTATGTAAAACTGAATAAAATGTTATATCCTGTTCGCCCGAACCGCTCCAAGCACCTCTCGATTTTTCTTGTGCGAGTTTTTTTTCGTTTTCAAATCCGTTTTCATTTATTGTCAATCCTTGCTCTGCAGCAATTTCTTTTGTAAGTTCACAGGGAAAACCGTAAGTATCGTAAAGTTTAAAAACGTCCTCACCTTTTATTATCGAAACTTTTTTTGCTTTATACTGTGATATCAAACCGTTTAAAAGTTCCGTTCCCGTATTTAAAGTTTCCAAAAATTTTTCTTCTTCAACTTTTGCCATTGACTTAATATTATCAAGCCTTGCTGTAAGTTCAGGATATGCCGGCTTCATTATGGAATGGACTACATACAAGTTTATATAAAAACGGTTCCTGTATTCCGAACACTTTTCCTTGTCTGACTGCTCTTCTTAAGATTCTTCTTAAAACATAACCTCTTCCTTCATTTGAAGGATGAATACCGTCGGAAATTAAAAATGTTATTGCTCTTGCATGGTCTGCAATCATTCTTAATTTAGGTATATTTTTTTCAAATGAAACTTTTAATAAATCGGCTGCACCGTTCATTAAAGGTAAAAATAAATCCGTATCAAAAACATTGTTTTTACCGTTTGCTGCGGCAACTATCCTTTCAAGCCCCATTCCCGTATCTATATTTTTCCTGCCTAACGGTTTTAAAGAACCGTCTTCTTGTCTGTCAAACTGTGTAAAAACAAGGTTCCAAATCTCAAGGTATCTGTTGCAATCGCACCACGGTCCGCATGTCGGTTTATGGCAACCCATCTCTTCACCTAAATCTATTAATATTTCCGAACACGGTCCGCAAGGTCCGGTAGGTCCCATAGTCCAAAAATTGGTTTCATCGCCCATCTTTATTATTTTTGATTCCGGAACTATTTTAGACCACATTTTACCGGCTTCGTCATCGTCTTTATATATTGTTATATATAATTTATCTTTAGGCAGTTCCATATAATTTGTAAGAAAATCCCATGCCCATGCAATGGCTTCCTGTTTAAAATAATCACCGAATGAAAAATTACCTAACATTTCAAAAAATGTTAAGTGCCTGTTTGTTACACCTACTTGGTCAATGTCTGAAGTTCTGAAACATTTTTGAGAGGAAGTTGCTCTTGTAAAAGTATCTTTACTTTGCCCCAAAAAATGTTTTTTAAATTGAACCATTCCCGCGGATGTAAACAACAAAGTTTTATCTCCGGAAGGAATAAGAGAATCCGACGGGACGATTTTACAACCTTTTTCATTAAAAAAGTCTAAAAAAGTTTTCCTGATATTTGATGATAGTTTGTTCATAATGAAAGAATTTTATCAAAAAACAGCTGTTTTGGCAAATAAACAGCAGGTGTTGTTTTATATTTTAAGCATTTGTTTAAATTCCTGTTCGGTTAATATTTGTATTCCCAAACTTAATGCTTTTTGATATTTGCTTCCGGGGTTTTCACCAACAACAACATAGTTTGTTTTTTTACTTACGGAAGATGTTGCTTTTCCTCCAAGAGAAGCTATTTTGTTTTCGGCATCTTTTCTTGTTAATGTTTTAAGTTCACCGGTTAAAACGAAAGTTTTATTTTCAAGGGGGGTAAAAGATGAGTCTTTTTCCGGTTCTGTTGTATTTACATTGAGTTCTTTTAATTCTTCAATCATTGACAATGTTTGTGTATTTGCAAAAAAATCAATTATTGATTGAGCAAGTATGGGGCCAACTTCATTTATTGATACCAAATTGTCATAAGATGCTTTTATTAGATTATCAATGTTTTTAAATTTTTCTGCTAAAACAGTTGCAGATTTTTCACCTATATGTTTTATTCCCAATGCACAAATAAGTTTACTTAGCGGATTTTGCTTTGAATTATTTATTGCCTTTATTAAATTGTTTGCTTTTTTTTCTTGAAATAAATCAAGTAAAATAAGATCGTCAAAAGTAAGTTTATAAATATCTGCAAAAGTTTTTAATTTGTCTGCTTTTAATAATTGGTCAATCACGGCTTCACCCAAACCGTCTATGTTCATTGCATCTCTTGAAACAAAATGAATAAGCATTCTTTTAAATTGTGCAGGACACGAAGGGTTAAAACAATTGTAATATACATCGCCTTCTTCTTTAAATATTTTACTGTTACATGAAGGGCAAAACATCGGCGGTAAAAAAATACCTTCGGTATTTTTCTTTGCAACCTTGATAATCTTCGGTATTACTTCACCTGCTCTTTCAATTACAACATCATCTCCTATGTTAACATTTAACCTTTCTATTTCATCAAAATTATGTAAAGTTGCATTTGAAATTGTTACTCCCGAAAGTTTAACCGGCTGTAAATTTGCAACAGGTGTAATAACTCCTGTTCTGCCTACCTGTAACCTTATTGATAATAATTTTGTTGTTGCCTGTCGTGCAGGAAATTTATAAGCTATTGCCCACTTAGGACTTTTGTTTGTGTACCCTATAATTTTTTGGAGATTATAATCGTTAACTTTTACAACTGCACCGTCTATTTCATAAGGCAGGTTATCTCTGTTTTCCTGAAGGTAATTTAAAAAATTTATTACTTCATCTATATTTTGACATACTTTTATATTTTTTTGAATTGAAAAACCTAATTGTGAACACAAATTTATAAATTGCGAATGCTTTTCAATTTGTAAATTTGTTATTTGTCCGAAAGAATGAACCAAAAAACTTAATTTCCTTTCTGCCGTTATTTTTGGATTTTTTTGCCTTAGAGAACCTGCTGCCGCGTTTCTCGGGTTTGCAAATTTAGCTGTTGCAATATCAACTAAATTATCGTTTAAATTTTGAAAATCTTTTTTATTGATATAAACTTCGCCACGAACTTCAAAAGTTTCAATATTTTTATCCGATAATAATTTCAACGGAATATTTTTTATCGTCTTTAAATTTTCGGTTACATCTTCACCGTATTCGCCGTCGCCTCTTGTTGCACCTGTTGTAAAAGAATTGTTTTTATAAATTAAACTTGCACTTAATCCGTCGATTTTCGGTTCGACTATAAATTCAATTTGGTGATCTATATTTTTTTTAATTCTTTCATGCCATAATAAAACATCTTCTGTTGAATAAGAATTATCTAAAGATAACATAGGAACAACATGTTTAACCTGATTAAACGTCGATGACGGTAAGCCGGAAACCCGTTGTGTGGGAGAATCTTCCGTTATAAATTGAGGATACTGATGTTCCAACTCTTTAAGTTTTTTTAAAAGTGTATCGTATTCAAAATCCGATATTTGCGGGTTATCAAGGCAGTAATATTGATAATCGTGTTTTCTTATTTGATTTTTTAAGTCTTCAATTTGCTTTTGTATATCTTGCATAAGCTTAAAAAGACCTTATTTTTTATTTCTTTCTATTTGAATTTTATCTAAAACACCGTTGACGAATTTGCTGGAATCTTTATTTGAATATGCTTTTGCAATTTCTACGGCTTCATCTATTATTACATTTATGGGAGTTTCTTTCGTATACAAAATTTCAAAACAAGCAAGCCTTATAATGTTTCTGTCAATAACAGACATTCTTTTTATATCCCAATTATCTGTATATTTCTCAATAAGATTGTCAATTATTGTTTGGTTTTGACAAACACCTCTGAAAATTTTGACGGCAAATTCTCTATATGCAACTTCTTTGGGCAAAACTTCGTCAAAAACTTTAAAAATATCTTTTTCCTGCATTGCACAATTATCAAACATATACAGCATTTTTAACGAACATTCTCTTGCTTCTCTTCTTGTACTCATAAAAAAAGAACTCCGAGTTAATAATATAAAAACAAAATTTAAAACATTATTCTATAAAAAACGGTTTTTAGTGTCAATAAAAATTCCTTTCCAATAACTCCTTTTTTACTTTACAAAAGATTTTACAAAAATTTCACAATTAGATGTTGAAAAATGTAGGATGTGTTAAAATATTGGTATGGAAAAGATGATAAAAATGATCATATCAAATAATGTGTTTGCAATAATTAAGAAGATATTAAGTGTTTTCTTTATGTTTGCAATAATATTTAATGTAGTAGTACCGAAAAGTGCCAAATTAAAAGAAAAATTTATATCAGCGGTAAATTGTGTAAGTGAAATGGCACAAACAAACTTTTACGATAAATATGCCGAAAGTATAGTAAGGGTAATAAACGGGATAGCAAGTAATATATTAGGTGCATTAAATTTAGCAGGTTTAGCGGAAGAAAAAATAAGCAAAGCAGAACAAACTACAAACAAAGATGAACAGAAAACAGAACCTGTAAATACATCTGCAGATGATTGTATAATAACCGGAAATAATACAAATACACAAAGTGAAATAAATGAATTAAAGGTAAAAGCAATAAATGCAGTACATTTATGTAATGAAGATTTGAATATAAAATATGGCAATTTAAAGATAAATTGCGGAGAATTATCGAATAATATAGGAATATTGTTTTTTGTATTGTTCAGTATATTGGTGGTAAGAATAAAAGATACAATAGCAGTAATATATAATAATATAGTAATATAGTAATAAACCGACTTGGTTAGTAGGGAAAAAACCAAGTCGGTTTTCTTTTTAGGAGAAAAAATGAAATTAATAACAAAAGGATTGATTAAAAAAAAGTGGTATGCTTAATGATAGGAATAGCAAACATTCCGGCATATGCTGCAGCAACAATGGTCACTCCAAATAAAACAACGGATACGGTTTTGTCACAACCTTATTATACACCTGCACAAGCAGTAAAAAAAGCATCAACAAAACCTAAAGCAACAGCAACTAAGAAAGCAACAAAAACAGTTTCGTTAACGACACAAATAACAAATAAATACGGTAAAAAAGGTTTAACGGCTTTAAAAAAAGTTGCAAATAAAATGGGTTTTGCATTAAAAACAGTATATAACACATTTGTAAAAATGGGAGTAACAAAAGCACAAATGGACAAAGTTTGTTCTACTTTATTAAAACTTATAAAGAAAGGTGTAAGTTTTGTCAGTTGCGATTCACTTGCAGTAGCAAAATATTTGAATATAAATAAAAATTTTGCAGCTCTTCAAAATTTGGCAGCATATATTTCAACAGATGTAAATAGTTTTATAAAAACTTATTCAAATGAAAAAGTAATATTAGGAACAAAAGATTCTGCAGAATTAGAGGTAATTAAAAATAACGGGCATAAAAATGTAAGCTATTATAGTTTGACATTACAAAATTTTATGACTGGATTAAAAGCAGGAGAAAAAGCAATAATAGGTATTGACTGTTATAATAAAAAAGGAAAAAATGTTGGGGGGACATGCAGTAACTGTGGTTAAAGAAAAAAACGGCAGGTATGGAGTATATGATATATTAATAAATAAAGGTGAAAAAATAATATATACCGCTACCGAATTTAAGAAATTTATGCAAGGAAAAAGTGCAATAGGAAAAACATCAACAGGTAAAACAATAAAAAGACCTGTATATTATAATACAACAAGCGGTTATGTTCGTCTACAGCCTATACAATATGGGAAAATAAGAATTATAACGGATTCAAAAGGAATAGCTGCAAAAAATAAAAAACAATATCTTTTAAAATTTAATATAGTCTCTTCAAATAGTGTAAAACTAATAGCAAATAAAAATATTTCTTTAATAAATTCTCTTTTAAAGAAAAAAAGTTTAAGTTCAATAGCAAAAAATTATCTTAAAAAAGCAAAAATTTTAGTTAACAATATAAAAAACAGTAAAAAAAGCAATGCAGAAAGATATTCTTCGCTTCGAGATGCATTAATTTTGTTAAATAGAATATCAAAAGCAAATGTTTCAATGATGTCTATAGTACAGCAAACGGTTAAAGAAAGTAGCATATTTTCTTCTCTTAAAACGATTTTAAAAAATGATAAAACTTATAAAATATATACAAAATATGGTGAGAAAGGATTAGCTTTAATGGATAAAATTTCAAAAAAAACAAAGTTAAATCCTACTACAATATATAATCAATTTATAAAGAACAAGGTTTCAAAAGGAGAGGTAATAAATTTAGTTGCTCCTATTTTGGAAGATTCTTCTAATATTTTTGAAGATATGAACTGGTGGTTGGGAGTATATCCGAATATAGGTAATGCATTGGCTGCAATAAAGAAATTGGCAAAAAAATAATTAATGAGTAAAAAATGAAAAATTACAAAATAAGTTCAATAAAATATTAATTATATTATTGGTAACATTTTAATGATAGGTGTGTTAAACATATCTGTTATATGTTGAAGTAACTGCTAAAATATACAGCAAATATTGTGAACTATGTATAAAAGCAATAAATAACATTGCGAGAAAATTTAATTTAAGTCAAACAGTTGTAAGTTTATTTTCTTTTTTTATTTTTAATTTGTTATAATATTTGGCTATAGATTTAAAAACTATAGTTTTATATAAAAGCTGATAAGCTTATAAGCTGATCGGCTGATTGGTTTGTTATAAAAATCGCAAAGTGATTTCAAAGCGGTTTTTTGATAAATAAAGAGATTTTTTGCAAAACAAAAAATACCGACAACTTTTCAGCTAAGAAAAACAAAGTTTTTTATCTTCAGCTTTCTCAGCTTCTCAGCTATAAAAAACACATTGTGCTTTTTATAGGAGATATTATGGAAAAAGATTTACAAACATTAAGACATTCAACATCACATCTTATGGCGGCAGCGGTTTTGGAATTGTTTCCGGGAACAAAAGTTGCCATAGGTCCTTCAATTGAAGAGGGTTTTTATTATGATTTTGACAGAAAAGAACCTTTTACCGTTGAAGATTTATCAAAAATAGAAGAGAAAATGCACGAGCTTGCAAAAAAAGATGATCCTTTTATCTGCACAACCGTTAAAAAAGCAGATGCAATAAAACTCTTTGAAGAAAAAGGGGAAAAATATAAAAAAGAGTTGGCGGAAGCAATACCTGACGATACCGTAACATTTTATCAGTCGGGTGCTTTTACAGACCTTTGCAGAGGTCCGCATATAAAATCTACGGGTGAAATAAAACATTTTAAACTTTTGTCCGTTGCAGGTGCTTATTGGAGAGGAGATTCCGACAGAGAACAATTACAAAGAATTTACGGAACGGCATTTTATACCAAAAAAGATTTAGACGAATATTTAAAGAAACTTGAAGAAGCGGCAAAAAGAGACCACAGAAAATTAGGTAAAGAACTTGATTTGTTTTCTATAAATGATGCAGTTGGCGGCGGGCTTGTTTTGTGGCATCCTAAAGGTGCTATGCTTAGAAATATAATTGAAACCGAATGGAAACAATTTCATTTGGATAACGGATACGATTTGTTGTGCACACCGCACATTGCAAGTGAAGAACTTTATGCAATAAGCGGACATTTACAAACATATTCTGAAAATATGTATGCTCCTATGGAAATAGAAGGCAAACCTTACAGAGTAAAACCTATGAATTGCCCTATGCATTTAATGATTTATAAAACAAAACTTCATTCTTACAGAGAACTTCCTATAAGATACGGAGAACTCGGAACCGTTTACAGATTTGAAAAATCAGGTGTGTTACACGGGCTTATGAGAGTAAGGGGTTTTACACAAGACGATGGACATGTTATCGTTCAACCGGAACTTTTGGAAGAAGAAATTTTAACAGTGTTTAAAATGGCAATAGATTGTTTAAAGATGTTCGGTTTCAACGAATATAAAATCTATTTGGCAACAAGACCTGAGAAAAAATATGTAGGTGAAATAGAAAAATGGAACGATGCGGAAAAATCACTTGAAAATGCACTTAAAAAAACAGGTTATGACTACGAAATAGATGCAGGCGGCGGTGCATTTTACGGTCCAAAAATAGATATAAAAATTAAAGATGCTATCGGAAGATTGTGGCAATGTTCAACAATACAATTCGATTTCAATTTACCCGAAAGATTTGATATTTACTATGTAGATAAAGAAGGTAAAAGAGTAAGACCTTACATGGTTCACAGGGCATTGATGGGTTCTTTTGAAAGGTTTATCGGAGTATTGCTTGAACATTATGCAGGGGCATTACCCGTATGGTTGTCGCCTGTTCAGGCAGCGGTTTTAAATATTGCTCCGGAACAGGAACAATATTGTAAAGATGCAGTTAAAAAATTAAAAGAAGCCGGTATTAGAATAAATTTTGACGACAGAAACGAAAAAATTGGACATAAAATAAGAGAAAATGCAATGCAAAAAATTCCATACTTGCTTGTTGTAGGCGGTAAAGAAGTTGAAACCGGTTCTGTTGCCGTTAGAGCAAGAGGAAACAAAGATTTGGGTTCAATGTCTTTAGATAAGTTTATTGAACTTGTAAAAGAAGATGTAAAAAATAAAAGATAATTAATTTTTTATGAGCAGCCTTAATATAAACTTTTTAGGTATTAAATTAAAAACACCTTTACTTACTGCTTCGGGTACTTTCGGTTACGGTAACGAATTAACCGATTTAATAGATATAAAAAAAATAGGTGCTATCGTTACAAAAACGATAACTTTTGAAGAACGACTCGGAAATCCTCAACCGAGAATTGCCGAAGTTGCAAGCGGTATGCTTAACACGATAGGACTTCAAAATATCGGTGTCAAAAAATTTATTGAAACGAAATTGGAAGATATATTAAAATTAAATGTCCCGATAATTGTAAGTGTTGCCGGTGCATGTGTTGAAGATTATGTTAAGACGGTAAAAATTTTAAATTCGTTTGCAAAAATATCCGCAATAGAATTAAACCTTTCTTGCCCTAATTTGAAAAAAACCATAATTTGCCAGGATAAAAAACTTTTTAGCAGCATAATAAAAAATGTAAGTTTTGTTTCAACTTTTCCCGTAATAGCAAAACTTTCACCGCAGGTTCAGGATATTGCCGAACTTGCACTTACCGCACAAAATTGCGGTGCAGATGCCGTAACTTTAACAAATACTTTCCCTGCAATGGCTATAGATATAAATACATTTAAACCGAAACTTTCCACCGTTAAAGGCGGAATGTCGGGACCTTGTGTAAAGCCTATGGCTTTAAGATGTGTTTTTGATGCTTATCAAAAAATAAAAATTCCTATAATCGGTTGCGGCGGAATAACAAACAGCGACGATGTTATAGAATTTATGCTTGCGGGTGCAGCTTGTGTAAGTATAGGTACACAAGTTTTTGTGGAACCGAAAGTTTTTGAAAATACTTGTGCCGGGATTGAAAAATATTTAAAAGATAAAAAAATAAAAAATATTAAACAGTTGCAAGGTAAGGTTATAATATGAACAAAACAATTTTGGCATTAGATGTTTTTGATTTTAAAAAAGCTGAAAAATTAGTTAAAGATTTAAGCCCGTATATAGATGTTTTTAAAGTCGGTCCGATACTTTTTTTACAATCCGGTAAAGAAATAATAAAAATGATAAACGATAACGGTAAAAAAGTGTTTTTGGATTTAAAATTTCACGATATACCGGCAACGGTTCAAAGGGCTGTTCAGTCCGCAAGGGATTTGGGAGTTTACAGTTTAACCGTTCATTCTTGCGGCGGTGAGGAAATGTTAAAACTTGCAACATCCGTTGAAAACAGACCTAAAATTTGGGCGGTAACGGTTTTAACAAGCCAGGTTACAACTCCCGAAGAAGTTGTCAGAAGAGCAAAACTTGCAAAAGAATGTGGTGTTGACGGTGTTATATCGTCACCGCTTGAAATAGAAACAATAAAATCAAATTGCGGTAAAAAGTTTGAAGTTGTTACTCCGGGTATAAGACCGATTAAGGTAAACGATGACCAAAAAAGAGTAGCAACTCCAGAAAGTGCGGTAAAAGCAGGTGCAAATTTCATAGTAGTCGGAAGGCCTATAATTCAGGCGGAAAATCCTGTAGAAGTTGCCAAAAATATTTACGAATCAATTAAGGAGATAAAATGAATCAAGAAGAAATGAAAGAATTATTTAAAAAACATAATGCTTTGTTAAACGGGCATTTTTTATTATCGAGCGGTTTACATTCGGATACATATTTTCAGTCCGCACTTATATTGCAACATCCTAAAGTTGCACAAGTTTTGGCACAAAACTTAAAAGAAAAAATTTCGCAAGTAGTAAAAAATATTGATGTAGTTGTTTCACCTGCTATGGGCGGTGTAATAATCGGGCACGAAATGGGCAGGGCTTTTGGAACAAGGGCAATATTTACCGAAAGAGTTGACGGTAAAGTTATGTTAAGAAGAGGTTTTTCCGTTAACAAAGGAGAAAAAGTTCTTGTTGTTGAAGATGTTATAACAACAGGTCTTTCTACAAGAGAAGTTATAGAAAGTTTGAAACAAACGGGAGCCGAAATTGTTGCCGTATGTTCTTTGGTTGACAGAAGTGCCGGTAAAGTGGATTTCGGTGTTCCGAGATTTTCGTTACTCAGTTTGGAAGTTAAAAGTTATAAACCTGAAGAATGTCCGTTATGTAAAGATGGTTCAAAACCCGTAAAACCCGGTAGCAGAAAATAGAAAATATTAATAAAAAATTTGTGTTTTTTTGTTGCAATGTATACGCTTTTTGGGTATAATAAATTGTCATGGTTTGTGAATTATTTTGTATCAATTTAGTAAGAAAGTTTTTTAGTGGACCACGATTGAAATTGTTAGCAGATATATATGATACGTATATCGTAGTTTTGTTGTCTGCAAAAAATATTAAATTTATAAAAATTCAGCAAATAAGTTTAGCTTAAACTTATTTGCTTTTTTTGTTTAAAAAATAAATATTAAAGGTATTAAAATGAAAATTAAAATTTTAATTTCTTTTGTTGCTTTTTTTATGTTTTGTAATGTGTATGCGGAACAAAGCAATAATTTGGATAAAGTAATATTTCGTTTTGATGTTTCTGATGCGGCTCTTACCATTAGTGAGCAAGATACCATAAAAAGAATGGCACAAAAACTTTCGTGTTTAGGTTTAAAAGTACTTATAGAGAGTAATACCGATATTACAGGTAGTGATGAAATAAATATTCCTTTATCGCAACAAAGAGCAGATGTTGTTAAAAATTATTTTCTATCGTTAGGTGTTTCTGAAAATGATATACAAGTAATTTCTTATGCGGGAACAAATCCCATAAATAAAGATGAAACGGAAGATGCTTATGCTCAAAACAGGAGAACAGAAGTTACATTGATAGACCCTCAAAAGGAAAATTTTCCCAGAGAGTTAAAATAAAAAGTAAATAGTATATATTTTTAGAGGATATAAGATGAATTTAGCAAGGAAAATTTTAGCAAGTTTATTGTGTTGTTTATTTGTTAATAGTATTGTTTTTGCAGATGCAGAATCAAATGCACAAAGGTTACAGGAAAATATTGAAATGCAAGAAAAACAAAAAGAAATTGAACAAGCATATCAAGAATATGAAGAAAATAAAAAGAAAGTTATAAAACAAAGAGAATTAACCGAAGAAGATAAACAAAAAAATATCAGTTTATACAGAATAGATTTTTCTCCGAGTGATATTTTACCGGAAGATTTTTTTTATAAAATAAAAAAAGAGTATGAAGGAAAAGAAATAAGTGTGGAAGATATATATTCTATTTTAGACAAAGTAAATAATGAATATATGATAAGGGGTTATATCGCCGCAAAAGCATTTTTACAGGAACAAGATGTTTCCGGTGGTGTATTGTTTGTAAGTTTGGTTGAAGGTAAAGTTAAAGAGATGAAAATTGAAAATAACAAACATACCAGTGAAAATTATATAAAAAGGACAATTCATTTTAAAAGCTATGAAATAGTTGATGTTAATAAAATGCAAAACGACGTATTAAAATTTAATGCCGGAAACGATGCTAAAGCAAGAATAAGTTTGGAACCTGGTCCTGTTTACGGAACAACAAATGTTAATGTTGTTATGGACGAACCTCAAACGATTTCAGCAGCCGCTTTTGTTGATAATGCAGGACAGCAGGAAACCGGAATAATTCGTTACGGTGCATATTTGGCAGCAAGAAGCCTTACAAAATACAGAGATATTTTAAATGTAGGCGGATTAATAACCGAAGCAGGCGGTTCTCATAGTTTATTCGGTTCTTATGAAATACCGGAACCTTTTTTAGGAACAAGGGTCGGTATAGGTGCGGATTATTCCGATACGGAAATTACATCCGGACTTTTACAGTCACTTAATGTTAAAGGCGATTATTATGATGTATATTTATATTCTAAAAAACCTTTTAATGTAAAACCTACAACCGTCAGCAATTTTACATTTACCGTAACAACAAAAAGAGGTTCAAATTATATATCTTCTTTCAAAACACAGGATACCAAAAGCGACACGTTATCGATATCTGTTGATAATTTGTTATTGTTTAACGGCGGATATTTATTTAATTATGTTTCAATAACTAACGGTTTAACTTTAATAGAAGGTGATGCTTATTTTATGAGGTATGCCTATCATGGAAATTTATACAAAATATTAATAAAAAATATTGCTTTTGATTTTAAATTAAAAGCTCAATATGCCAATGGTACAACTGTTCCGTCCGGAAATAAAATGCAAATAGGTGGTGTTAACACCGTTAGAGGATATAGAGAAGGTATGTTATCTGCCGACAGTGGTGTAAATGCCATGACGGAATTACAATATGATTGTTCAAATTTTGTTTTTCCGAAGGTACTTGATTATACAAAGCTTTTTATCTTTTTTGATTATGGTTATATATTTCCGGATTCAAAAGAAAATATACCCGACAATTACAGAAAAGATATTTACAGTACAGGTTTAGGTGTTAGATTTTCGTTATTAAAACATATAGAAAGTAATTTAACTGTAGGAAGAACATTGGCTAAGCATGCTTATTTTGAAAATGATGAAACCAAATTAATGTTTTTCGTGCAGGGGAAAATATAAAAATAAAGTTGTAAAGAGGTTAAAATGGTAAGATTTAAAAAGATAATAGCATTATTTACGGCGGTAATGTTTGTGGCAAATGCCGTCGGTTTTGCCGATATGATAGAGCTTGACGGTAAAACACAAACTAAAATAAATCAAAACGAAAATACTTATGATATATCGACACAAACCGTTTTGGATAATACCGGTTTTAACTCATTTAAAAAGTTCAATGTCGATGAAGGAACTACGGTAAATTTACAGTTGTCCGAAAATATGGCAAATTTGGTTAATTTGGTTTCCGATGAAAAAACAAGTATTTACGGAACATTAAATTCTTTTAAAAACGGGAAAATAGCGGGAAATGTTTTTTTCTTAAATCCTAACGGAATAATTGTCGGTGAAACCGGTGTTATTAATGTAGGGGCATTAACGTTGGCAACACCCACAAAAGAGTTTCTTGAAAGTGTAATAAATTCCGATAAACAAGTTTCAAGCATATTAACAAAAGCAATTTTAGCAGGCGATATGCCAATAAATGAAACGGGGTTAATATCCATAAAAGGTAAAATAAATGCCTTTAACGGTGTACAGGTAAGTGCCAATGATGTTGAAATAGCGAAGACAGGAACAATAAATACGAAATATAGTGTTTCCGATATAGTAAACCTCGGAGATATTGAAGATACAGAAGTAAAAATAAAAGACGGAAAAGTATTGATTGAGGCGGTAAATAAAGTTACCGATAACGGTAAAATTTCAAGTACAGGTGTAAATTCGACTAACGAAGAAAATGTTTCCGACGGCGATATTGAAATTAATGCCAAAGAAGCAGTTTTAGACGGTGCAACAATATCCAATGTGAAAACGGTTGCCGTAAATTCGGAAAATACAACTTTACAAGGCGGCACTATTGATGCAGATAATGTAAAGTTGGCAGGAACTGAAAAGTTAGAAATAAAAGATAATGCTTATATTAAAGCAGATATAGTAAGTATTGAGTCTAAAAATTTAACTTTAGGTTCAAATACAATAGATGCTAAAAGTAAATTAGGAACAGATACTGATGTAGAAATCAAAACGGAAAACATAACAATAACGGAAAATCAAAACCTTAACAAAAATTATCTTTTAACTACAACAAAAGATATTACCGTTAACGAAGGTGTTTCAATAAAAACAAACGGTAATAATATTGTTTTTGATGCTGAAAATATCAATATAAAAAAGAATGCAATCTTGGATACTGTTTTGTCAAACAATGTTGCCGGCGGAATATTTATGGAAGCTAAAACGATAACAATCGGGGATAATGTTTCTTTAAATGCGACTCCCGTTAACAATCCGTTACTTGGCGGAAACATTATTTTATTGGCAAAAAATGAAGATAAAGGTTATATATACTATACAACAGAATCAAAAATAGATATCGGTAAAAATGCAAATATTAACGGTAAAAATATATTGATAACGGCAGTTTCCGTTAATGAGAAAATTTTTGAACCGGAAAAAGATGATAGTGCCGTTGAAAAAATAGCAAAAACAGTTGGAAATATATCATTAGGAATGTTAAGCGGTTATTCTTTGTTTGGAGCATTTTTTGATGTAAATGTAAATGCTATTTTAAATATCGGAGAAGGAGCAGTTATTTCCGCTACCGAAAATTTAGACATAATATCCGATGTAACTTCTAATGCAACTATGTCTGTTTTCGGCTCGGGATTTGCAGTAGTTGTCGGATTAAGTAATTTTTCTTCCGAAGTAAATATTGATAAAAATGTTCAATTGTCCGGAAATAATGTAAATGTTTCAGCACGTACCAACAGCAATTTTGCCGCATCTGCTATGGGAATGTCAACGGCAGCAACTTTTCAAGATAAATTTGATATATCTTTAGCTATAGGAATAGTGGAAGGAAATACAACCATAGATATAAAAGATGGAACTATGGTGTTAGCCAAAAAAGATGCAAATATTATAGCCCAAACCGATAAAAAATTTTTAACCAGTGCATCTGCCTCGGCTTTTGAGGGAGGAGTTGTTGGTGTTGCGGTAAATTATGCAAATTCCGATGTTAAAAACTCTGTAACTTTTAACGGGCAAATTACGGCACAAAATGTAAATATGGATTCTATTATAAATGCAAAAAAAGATAGAATTGTTTCAAGTACCGGAACCGGTGATAGTGCCGTTACAAGTTTTTTTGTTGATAAAGTTATGAATGGGGTGGTAGATTGGATAAAAGGAAAGTTCACTGAAGTAAAAACATCAAAAGAATCAAATGTAACATTTTCTTTTACCGGAGCAGTTACGTATAACGATAATAATAATACATCTGAAATTACTTTAGGTGAAAATTCGGCAATAACATCATTACAAGATACAAATATAATCTCAAATATAAATCAAGAAAATTTCAGACAGGCGGCAACAGCAGGTGTATCGTCATACAAAAAACATTCAAAAGAAAACGGTGCATCCGTAGGAGTTTCTTTATTATACAATACAAACAAAGCAATTATAACTGCCAAAGACGGTGCATCAATAGATGCAGGTAATAATTTGAATATGGAAACCAAATATTATATGCCGTTTGATATGACATATTTTGATTTTATAAGTGATTTTAAAGAAGGTAAATACGGTGATTTGATGAGCAATCTTCTTGACAAAATGAACGGTAATCTCGGCTTTCAAAACGGTTTTTGTACTACTTGGGCAAACAGTACCATAACCGTAGGAAATGAAGAGCATGATTCTAAAATAGGTATTGCAGGTGCAGCTAATATTGCTTTTTTTAATACGGATTCAAAAATAAATTTAGGTGCCGTAAAAATAAATCAAAATACGCCTGGAAACAATGTTAATATAAACGCATTGGCAGATACTTTTGCTTTGAATTTATCGGGAAATTGGGGAATAACATTTTTCGGTAACGATGTAAAAGGAAACGGTATAGGTGCAAGTTACCAACAAATGGAATACGATACTAATATTAAAGCAACAATTGCCGATAATGCGAAAATAACGGTGAACGATAATTTTTCTCTTGAAGCAAAAGACGAGCAAATGGATATAACTATAAGTATTGCCGGTGGAAAAGCAAATGGAACATTCGGGCTTGAAGGAACATTAAATTGGGTAAATGTAGATAATGATACTATAGCAAGTATAGAAAATGCGGAAGTTAATATTTTAAATACAACCGGTAAAACTCCTTCCATTTATGCAAGTGATGACGGTTTATATATAAATATTGCCGGAGCTGTTTTATTGGCAGGAAATGTAGGTGTAGGTTTAGGAATAGTTTTAACTGATATAGATAGAAATACTCAAGCATATTTAGGGCAGAATTATATTTCCGATAATCTTATCCCGGTTGAAAACTTAAATACTTTTAACAGTAATAAAGGATTAGACATTACGGCAATAAATAAAGGTGCTGTTTTTGCATACTCATTAGCCGCTACGGCTTCTTCAAAAAGTAATGATAAAACAAAATCAGAATCTTCAAGCGGCGGAAATTACGGTGTAGGTATATCAGGAGCTTACGGTGAAACAAATATTACCGATACAGCTTTAGCTTATGTGCATAATGCAAAATATGATAGTAAAAAGAAATTAAATATAGATTCTTACGAAAAAACAAAAATAAATACCGTATCTCCGGGTGCTTCTTTAGCTATCGGTAAAGAAGGATCAGGTGCAGGCGGCGTTGCAGGTTCTGTAAGTATTAACAACATAGCAAATACTGCAATGGCATTTATCAGCGGTAATTCAGATATTAAAACCGATAGTTTAAAATTAAATTCTTACAGTGATTCAAATATTTTATCCGTAGCAGCAAGTGTTGCTGTTGCTATAAGTAAGGGTGGTGAAGGGATAGGAGTTTCAATAGCAGGTTCTGTAAGTATTAACGAAATAGCAAATAAAATATCTTCATATATATCGGGTTCAAATATAGAAATTTCAGATGTTGCAGAAGTTAAAGCGGAAGACGAATCCGATATTTTGGCAATAGCAGGCGGAGTGAGTGTTTCCAATACTATAGGAGTAGGTGCTTCAGTATCGATTAATACAATAAAAAATACGGTTACGGCATATATGGATAAAGCTATAATGAATGTTGTAAATAATATTATTCTTTCGGCAATAAATACATCCGATATTAAAGGTATAGCAGGAACTGTAGGGTTAACAACATCTCAAGGTTTAGCTGCTGCTGTTAGTGTTACAATAAATGAAATAGAAAATGAAACAAAATCATATATAAATGATTCCGAAGATATATCTTCCACAGAAGGAGGTATCTCTTTAAACAGTAAAGACGAATCAACGATGTATTCTGTAGCAGGTGGTGCTTCAGGTGCAATTGAAGGGCAGGCTCTTGGTGCAGGTGCCGGAAAATCAATAATTAATAATACAATAGAATCTTATATAAACAATTCAAATGTAAAAGCTAAAAAAGATGTAGATGTAAAAGCTGACAGTAATGCTGAAATACAAACTGCTTCTGCAGGTATTGCAATAGCCGGCGGAAAATTTGCAGGTTCGGGTAGTGTCGGAATAAATGAAATAACAACAACAATAAATTCGAAAATAGACGGTTCCATTATTGTTGCAGAAGGTAATATAACCGTAAAATCAATGTCAGATAACAATATAAATTTTTATGGCGGTTCTTTATCGGGTTCTCCTTCAGTATCAGGCGAAGGAACGTTAGTATTAAATACCGTAAAAGATAAAGCTACCGCAAAAATAAATAATTCTTACGTAAAAGCAAAAGATGTAAATGTAAAGTCCGATGTGAAAGATAAAGTAGCAATTTATTCTGTAAACGGTGGTTTTTCCGGTGCAGGCGGTTTGGAAGCAAGTATTACATTAAATTCAATAGAAAATGATTCTATTGCACAAATAACAAATTGCAGCGGTGACGGTAAAAAAATTGAAGCTACAGGTAATGTATCCGTAATTGCAAATAATAAATTAAAAGAAAATGTATACGGCGGTGCACTTAAAGTCGCCGGTACCGGTGCAGTAGGTGCCGTAGTTGAAGTATCAAAATTTAATAATATCACAAAAGCAAATATAGATAATTCAATAGTGGAAGCTGCAGGTGATGTTAATGTAAAAACTGACAGTAAACAAGTATATAATGCAATAATAGCTTCCGGCGGTTTAGCAGGAACCGTTGGAATTGCAGGTAATGTTGCTGTTGTTATTATTGATTGTATAAATGAAGCAATGATAAAAGACAGTTCTGTTAACAGTAAATCAAATGTTTCTGTTGAAGCAAATGATGTTGCAATGATAGGAGATGAAGAAAAAGATGAAAAAGAATCCGGTGATTTATTTATAGTAGGTTCGTTAGGTGTTGGTATAGAAGGTGTGGGTATTGCCGGTAGTGTTGCTGTAACAAATATAAAAAATAATACCATTTCAAAAATTGTAGACAGTTCAATAAATGCAACAAAAAAATTATCCGTAAAATCAACAACGGATTATTTAATAAATACAATTTTACCGGCAGTCGGCGGCGGTATGTATGGCGGATTAGGTTTAGTAACAGGCATTGCTACAATAGATGCAACGACACAAGCTGTTATTTCACAAAATAATAATAAAAATACGGTTATAAATGAAGATGAAGATTATAAAGGTTATGAACAGTCTGTTGAAGTAGATGCAACATCTAAATCAAAAATAACAAATGTAGCGGCAGGCGGAGGAGTAGGAGCTGTCGGTATAGGTGCCGGAATAAATGTTAATACTATGGATAATAAAACCACGGCGGCAATAGGCGATAATGTTAAGGTATATGCACAAAAAGATATAACAGTCCATGCAAAAAATACAAAAAAAGTAGAAGATTTTGTTGTAGGCTTAGGTGCAGGCGTTGCCGGACTTTCCGGTTCGATATCAGTGTCAAACCTCGGTTCTGCAATAGATTTTGAATCAAATAAAGAAACAGGTAAAACAAAAAATACCGTAAATAATGAATTAGACAGAACTACTCAAATAAATTTTGAAGATGGCGATTCTTCTTTCTTCAATGGTGTAAATAAGGATCTTTCAAAATATAAAACGAATGTAAATTCTACATTTGATGAAAATATTGAAAAAGATAATTCAACCTCAGCATTCATAGGTAAAAATGTAATAGTTAAAGCCGGAAATAAAGTTGAAGTAAAAGCGGAAGATGAATTAATAACGGATAATGTTGCAGGTTCTGTTTCGTTGGGTGCGGTAGCATTAGGTGCATCCGTATTATTGTCAAATTTATACAGCTCAACAAAAGCATATATTGATTCCGGTACTGAAGTTGAAGCTAAAAGTATATTGATTAAATCTGTTTCAAATGTAACTTCAAAAGTTTTAGCTTTTTTGGGAGCAGGTTCAATGTATGGAAGTTTAGGTGCTGTTGTCGGTAAAACAAATTCAACAAACGATACATTAGCATATTCCAATGCAAAACAATTAAAAGGAACCGAAAAAATAGAAATTATAGCAGATGCAACTGCAACCGAAAATTCTCAAACAGTAGGTGTAGTAGCAGGTGCAGGTGCAGTAGGTGCTTCCGTAAGTATTATAGATAAAGATGGAACAACATCTGCATTTATAAGTGACAATTCAAAAGTAGACGGTGAAAATTTAACTGTTAATGCAAAAAATAATTTTGATATATATGCGGAAGCTGAAGCAGGTGCGGGCGGTATAGTTGCCGGTTCAGGAGCAGTTGCTATTGCCACAGTCAACGATGTTATAAATGCAACAATAGGTAAAAACAGTGTAATAAATATAAATAATGCTTTGAATTTATTAACAAATTCTTCCGTTTTCGGACATGCAAAAGTTATAGGTGCAAATTTAGGAGCATTGGCAGTAGGTGTTTCTGATGCACAAACAAAAATAACATTGGCAAATAATGTTATTGTTGATGAAGACACAAAAATTAAGGCAGATAAGGTAGTTGTTGTTGCCGAACAAACAAAAGCGGATACCGAAGTTGAATCTATGGCAGTAGCCGGAGCATTAATCGGAGCAAATGGCGCTTCTGCAACAAGTTCTGTTGAAGGTGAAGTTAAAACTACCGTAAAAAATAATTCAGATATAAATGCTGTTACCGGTATGCAAATAGAAAGTAAATCAACATCCAAACAGAAAACCGAGGCAGAAAGATATGCCGGCGGAGCTGCTTCTTTCGGTGGTAACGATTCTACAATAACATCCGATATAGACACACAAACTGAAATTAAAGATAATGCTAAGTTGGTAAGTAAGAATTTAAAATTTCAAGCAATATCGAAGAATGAATTGTATTCGGAAACAGAATCCGGTTCCGGTGGTTTAATTGATGTTGCCACAGCACAATCAAATACAGAAAATACTTCAGATACAAATATTATTTTAGGAAAAGCCGTAATAACAGGTGATAGTGTTGAATTGTTGTCGGAAAATACAACAAGTCAAGATTCCACGGTTGATATGGTTAGTGTTGGTGCAATACAAGGTTCAGGTATTAGTGCCGATAATATTTCCACTCAAAATGTGTTAATAGAATTTGACGGCAGTAAAATAACGTCAAATAAATTTATAACAAATGCAAAAAATAATTTCGTGAAAAACAAATATGAGAAAAGTGTAGATTTTACAGGCGGCGGTTTCATATCCGACAGCAGTAACGAAAGTAATACGGAAGTAAAAGATACCACAAAAGTTGTTTTTGATAAAGATGCGGATATAAAAACAATAAAAGATTCCGAAGGTAACAGCACATTTATAGTTAATGCATACAATGATATAAAAGCTGTCGATTTTGCAACTCTTTCCAGCGGCGGACTTGTAGCTGTTCCTACAGTAGTAAGTAAAATAAACAATTCCATAAATAAAGCTGTAGTTGAAATTGCAAAAGCAACAATCAAAACCGCTAACGATTTAGTAATAAATACAAAATCGGATTTGGATATTTCTTCAATTTCAAACCTTAGTTCTTATGGTGCCGCTACAGTTGTTCATGGTGAAAGCAGTGCAGAATCAACGGTAGATAATCAAATAATATTAAAAGAAGGAGCAGATGTTCTTTCAGAAGGTAGTACATACTTGTATTTAACAAAACCTTATAACGATAAAAGAGCTGTAACTAATTTGAAAGCAAAAACGGAAATTTGGAATAAATCAGCACTTCCTTTTGATGCAGATTCTACGGCAGATGCAATTTTAAATATAAATAATTTTGTAGATATACAAAAAAATGCACAGTTAAAAGGTACAGACTCAATTTATATTGAAGGAGATATGCCGATACACGACATTAGTTCTGTTTATGATTATGTAAGTACTTATGGTGATATTGCAAGCAGTGATAAAGTTTCCAATACGAAAAAAACATTATATACGAAAATAAATATTGACGGAGAACTTTTAACAGGTGTAAATAATATAGAAGATATAGAAATAACATTAAACAGAGAAATTATTTTCGGACCTATATCATCGGAAGTAAATTGGGATATAACTACGGAAAATTTAGGGGAAAACTTAATAAAAGAATTGGAAACCTTAGAAAAATTACAAGCAGAATATTCTTCAAATGAAATATTAAAAGAAGCATATCAAAGAGATATTGAGCGTGTAAAAGATGATTTAAGAAAAATTGGACTTCTTGATGAAAATGGAAATGTTGTTAAAAAAGATAAAAATGTTTTACTTGATGTTGACTTTATAACATTTGACAATATTTATGCTAACAGAGGTGATATCGTTATTCTTGCAGATGATTTGACAGGTAGCGGAAAAATTTCTGCACAGGCAAATGCAGAAGTCATTATTGAAAACAACAGTGATTTGTTTTTAAGGCTTAACGATGTGAAAATTGCGGGTTCGGGTAACGGTATAATTTTTTATAATTCAAATGTTGTAAAAACAAAACAGGATATTGAACGAATGAACACGAAAGTGAAAACCGTAAATTTTGATAATGGAAACATTATATCACAGCAAGACAAAAATATGCCGATAATAGATGTAAGTTCAAATTATGAAAATGAAAACGGACGGACAACAAATATTGAGTTAGTCGGTAATATTGAAAATATCAACGGTTTGATAAGAATAGATGCACTTGGAACAATATATGCAAAAGGAAATATATTGGGTGAAACAATAGATATAAAAACTCAAGCAGATATAGTTCAAACATATACGGAAGGTTTTACACATGTCGGCGGTGTTCCGGAAACACAATGGAAAAATATAATTGATTGGGGCACATCAAATTCTTCTTCCAATGAAAAACCTAATATAACAAATACCGGCTCTATTATTGGAAATAATGTGTTTATAAGCGGCAGATATTTAAATATAAACGGTTTGGTTCAAGCAGGTATTGCGGATTATAATCTTGTAATAGAAGATGATAATTTAAGTTTAAAAATAGGTTCTGTTCAGGATGCCAAAAATGATTATTCTGCAAAATTAGAAGCTCATGATCCGACGGCAACAAATTTATATAAATTATCCGATCAATACGGAAATGCAACAGCATACTATAATGTTGAAACCGATAAAATTGAATTGGCAGGTATAAATGTTTCCGGCGGACATTTGGAACTTTATGGAGAAATTATAAATACAAGTTTAACAGGTGCAGGTGAATTAAGAGTTTTAGACGGATATAGTAAATTGAATATAGAAAATAAATCAAAGTATGATATTATTTTAAATTCCATCAGCATAGGAAACAAAGTTGAAGGTATTATAAAAATAACCGATATTTCAAAACGAGGTGGTGATGGCAAATTTTTGGAAACAATTTATACAAAATTCGGTAACGGTATAAAACAGGTAGACAGCATGACAAGAGATGAAAAAGGTAATCCGAATAATATTGTTTTTATAGACGGTTTAACAACACAATACAATCCTACCGAAAATTTAAGATACAACTGGATGACCGGGCAGGAAACATTAACAAGAATAACCAAATATTATGAAGACAATTCTTTCTGGGGAATGGATTGGATGGTTAAAGACAAACAGGCAAAAAGTACGGATAGTATAATGTTAAATGAAACTCCTTTATTGGAAGGTTCTGTTTTGATTACCGACACATCTGATAAAAATTATAAATACACTTATGAAGAATATGAACTCAGTAATCTTTTGGTAGGAAAAGAGCAGGGAAGTTATTCTACCGGTTGGTGGATATTTTCAACTAAAACATATTGGTATAAAACGATAACGGAACAAGGTTCAAAACTTTATAGAACTCACAGTATAAAAGCATCAAATCCTATAAAAATAAATTTTGTAGGTTATGATAATTCACAAGTAAATGTAACTTCAACAAATAATATTTATTTAAACGGCACTATTAAAAATTTAATAGGTGATGTTTCAATTACATCGATTAACGGTTCGATAATAAATAACGGTTGCGGTATGATAACTGCTAAAAATATAACACTTAATGCAAATTACGATATAGGAAATCTTGACAGAATAATTATAGACTTAAAAGGCGGAGTATTAAATGCAATAAGTAATTACGGAAATATGAATTTGTATTCTAAAGGGAGTTTATTTTTTGATAAAATAACAACTGATTATGGAGATATCAATTTAAATGCTATGGATGATATTGTCGGTATAAATGAAAATTCGATAATAAAAGGATATAACTTAACCGTTTCTTCAAAATTAGGTTCCTTCGGAACGGCAGATAATGTTGTAAATACACAAATCGGAAGAACCCTGTCTGCAGATGTTACCAAAGATATATTTATAAGACAGAACGGAGATTTAGGTTTAAAAGAAGTAAAAGCGGGGAACGAATTGAATTTGGTTGTTGACGGCGGTTTATACGATAACAACACTAATAATTTTTCCGATCCGAGAACTGAACAGGAACTGCAGGATTCTTGGAACAGAATGGATTTATTTAGAAGTGAAGAAGAAGGCGGTGCCGGTTGGAACGAAGATCAGCTCAGATATGCAATTAGTGCAGATAAATTTGATTACGATACGATAAGCGAAGAAAATGAAGACCCTAATATTATCGCAAATAAAGTAACGATAACGACTACGGGAAATATAGGCAGAAAAGAAGGTGCAAAAATTATAGATTTAACGGACTATAATTCTTTATCCGAAGAAGATAAGAAATTACTTTCAATTGTTGACGATGAAAAAATAATGTTTATTTATGATGAATATGGTAACATTAAATCCGCAGAGTTTATTTTAGACGATGATGTTAATATAATATCAAAAGAATTGACTTTAAAATCAAACGGAAATATTAATATAGGTTCAAAAAAAGATATTAATATAAATCAAATAAAAGCAGGAATAAACGGCACAATAATAATAAATTCTTTTGATGGAATATATAATATAAATACGGAGGCTACCCCGAATATTACAGGAAAAGATTTGTTGATAGAGTATTCCGATGCAATAGGAACAAAAGAAAAACCTGTAACAGTATCGTTAACCGGAACAATTAAGGCAACGTCCGATAATGATATTTATTTGAATTCGGTAAAAGATTTGACTGTTGATTTTATCAGTTCAAAAAATATTTTAGATATAAATACAAACGGTAATATAACAAACGCGAATATAGACGGATATGTCAATTTATATGCAAAAGAAATAAATATTAAAGCCGATAACATAGGTGTCGATAATAACTATATAGGATTAAAATTCTGGGATGAAGATTCCGTTTTAAATATAAAATCTACAGGGAACATTTTTATCAACAATACAAATTCAAATGAATATGTTGAGAATGCGGCAATTTTAAAAATAGGCGATATTGATGTTGCAAACAATGCAAATATAAAATCACAGAAAGATATTTTAAATGCAAACGAGAACTCAAAAATAACGGCAAATAATTTGAATTTTGTTGACGTTAAAGGGGATATAGGTAAAGCTGATGATAAGATATTGGTAGATGTAAATAATGTATCAGCAAATGCAACAGGTTCAATCAATTTGATATGTGCTGGAAACGATGATTTTGTTATAGGTAATATAACGTCACAGAATAGTGATATAAATTTAACATCAAAAGGTAATATGGTAATAGAAGAAAAGTTGTCTGCACAAAAAGGAGATGTTAATCTTGAATCGGGTGGTAATGTAAAAGATTTGTTACCGGATAATGAAGCTTCAATATTTGCAAATAACATAAGTATCAAAGCAGATAGTATAGGAACACAAGATAATTCTTTAGGTGTAAATACATCGGCAACCGAACAGGGATATTTGAATGCAGAAACCGAAAACGGTATAAATATCGTCAGTCCGAATAAAAACTTGGACGTAGAAAAAACAGTTTCCAACAATTCGGATATTTATTTGACAACTGATAAGTCGTTAGCCGTTAAGAATTTAGGCGGTGATAAAGAAAATATAAAAGCAAATAATATAATAATAAAAGCTGAAAACGGTCAAATAGGTTCGGGAAATAATTATGTTGTAGTAGATGTAAATAACGAAGGCGGTAAGGTGAATTTGGATACTGCCGATGGAATATATTTAAAACAAACAGAACATACATTTAATTCAGACTATATATACAACACAAACAGCGGTAATATAAATTTGGATTTACCTAACAGCAATGTCGATATAAAAGATATTAAAACAGGAAATAATAAGTTAAATATAATGTTTAGAAACAGAGACAATATCAATGACATAATGATAGGTAATAAAGATATCAAAAATTTAACAATATTTCCGGTATCTACACAATTGAATTTGATTGACAGCAGATATAACTTAATAAATATAAACAGTATTATTATGAATAATCATAAAATATTAAAAAGTATTGAAGAACCTGTGAAATTGATTTCATTTAACAATATAGGTATTGAAGATTAATAAATAAAGCCTATTTCTTGTTCAAACGACTAAAAGTTTGTTGTTTTTTGTGTGCACAAATAACAAATAAAAATGGTATGATTTACTGTCGTTTTAGGTTATTGATTTATAGGTTATAGTTTTTTTGTCATTTCGAATCTGCTTTAGCAGATGAGGAATCCGTTATTGTTGTTAGATTTCTCAATTTCGTTATTTGTTATTTCGAGTAAGTAAATAAGTTTTTGTTTGTTGCGAGGAATATTGTCTTTAAATTAAAAAATACAAAATTTGTTTTACTTACAATATTTCAATATGTGTCTAACCTTCAATTAATTGAAAAAACATTTCAAATATTATAAAATCTAACTTAAAATTCAGTATTTTTAATACACTTGGTAAATAAAGTGTTAAATTAAGAGGTTTAATATGGCAAATATGATATTAAAAGGCAATGTTTTTAAATATGGTGCAAATGTTAATACGGATGAAATTATTCCTGCAAGATATTTGACTACATCCGATCCGAAGGAACTTGCAAAGTTTTGTATGAAAGATATTGATGATAATTTTGCACAAGCCGTTAAACCGGGTGATATTATAGTTGCCGATAAAAATTTCGGCTGCGGTTCTTCAAGAGAACATGCCCCCATATCAATTAAAGGTGCAGGTGTATCCTGTGTAATAGCAAAATCTTTTGCAAGGATATTTTTTAGAAATTGTATAAATATAGGACTTCCCATTATAGAATCCGAAGAAGCTGTTGATAATATAGATAAAGGCGACAAATTGGAAATAGATTTGGCAAAAGGCGAAATAAAAAATATAACAAAAAAACAAACATATAAAGCTCAACCGTTTCCGGAATTTATGCAGAAGTTAATAAAAGCCGGCGGATTGCTTTCCTACATTAAGGGAGGAAAATAAAAATGTCTAAAACTTATAAAATAGCTCTTATTCCCGGTGACGGAACAGGACCTGAAGTAATAGCGGAAGGTGTAAAAGTTATAAATGCGGTTGCGGCAAAAACAGGTGCAAAATTTGAATTTACGAATTTTGATTTAGGCGGA